>Ga0247790_10000043_pt1 | contig 71103 bp, 58 predicted proteins | sample UWRJS171409R4_FD_179913 | JGI IMG/M metagenome (GOLD analysis project Ga0247790, IMG submission 179913) | Soil microbial communities from Arlington Agricultural Research Station in Wisconsin, United States - UWRJ-S171-409R-4 | ecosystem: Environmental > Terrestrial > Soil > Agricultural land...
AGGACCACCCGGTAGCGCGCACGCCCGGCTGGCCTACTCCACCGCCGGAGAATCGGCGAGGCATTGCTGCAGCGCGAGCTTCGCGCGATGCAGCAGCACCGCGACTCGGTTCGGCCGCACGCCGAGCGCCTCCGAGACCTCGACGTTCGATAGCTCGTCGAGCAGCCGCAGCTGGACGACGTGGCGCTGGATCTCGCCGAGCTTCTGCACGCAGCCGAGCAGCGCCGCGTGCTGCTCGGCGCGCTCGATCCACTCGTCGATGGAGGTGCCGTCGTCCGGCAGCGGGTCGTCCTCGATCGGGACGTGCGGCCGGGTGCGGTGGTGCCGCCGCCGCGCGTTGCGCGCCGCGTTGCGGACGATCACGCTGAGGAACGCGAGCACGTCGGCGTCGGCGTCGGCCATCGAGCGAGCCTGCGGGAGCTGGAGGAAAGTCACGAACGCCTCCTGCACGGCGTCGATCGCGTCCTCGCCGGCGAGCCCCTCGCGTTGCGCGACGCCCGCCAGCTGGCGCGTGTGAGCGCGTGCGAGTCGCTCCACCCACGCCGTGAACCCGGTCCTTGCGCTCGGCATTGCCCAGCGAAGATAACCCGATCGCGCGCGTGCTCATCGCGGCGCGCCGCTCAGGATCGTCTCGCGCGGCGAGCGCGCGCTGCTCGCTGCTCGAGAACCGGTCGCGCCTCGCGATGATCGCCGAGGTGGTCGCGATCCGCGCTGACCGTCAGTACAGGAACTCGGCCGACTCGCCGATCGAGAGCACACGGACGCTCCCGCCGCGCTCCGCCTTCGCGATCGCGCGCTCGAGGTACGGGCGCTCGTGGTGGCGCGGCTTGAAGAACGTGTCGTAGTGGATCGGCACCATCCACTGGGACCCGGTCGCCGTGAACAGCTCGAGCGCCGCCTCGGGCGTCGCGTGAACGTCGCTCCGCCAGCGCTCGATCCACTTCGCGCGGCCCGCCGGGCCGATCGGGATGAGGGCGACATCGATGGCGAACCGCTCGCGGATCGCCGCGGCGTCGCGCGCGACGTAGCCGGTGTCGCCGGCGAAGTACACGGTGCGGCCCCGGTACTCGATCACGAAGCCGGTGTGCGTGTCGTGATTCCAGCGATCGACGAGGTAGCGGCCGTCGCCGTGGCTCGCCGGGACGGCCGTGATCGTCACGCCATCGCGCGTCCAGCGCTCCCAGGTCTTGAGCCGCGCCACGCCGCGCGCCCGCAGATCGTCGGGCAAGAACTTCGCGGCGCCCGACGGCACGAGCAGCTGCGTCGGGGCGACGCGCCGGAGCGACGGGACGTCGAGGTGATCGAAGTGCGCGTGCGAGACGAGCACCGCGTCGAGCGGCGGCAGCTCGCGGGGATCGATGCCGGCCTCCACGTTGCGCGGCAGGACGCGGGCGATCTTCTGGCCCAGGACGGGATCGGTGAGGAACCACCGGTCCTCGATCCGCACGAGCACCGTCGCGTGCCCGATCCACGTCACGCCGATCGAGCTCGTGTCGGCGGCGGGCGCGGCCGCCCGGGGGTGCGCGAGCTGTGGCGCGGGATCGGGCGTCCGCAGGAGGCAGCCGCCAGCGAGACTGACCACCAGGATGGCGAGCTTCCAACACATCGCAGGCATCGGTCAGCGTTCAGCAACGACCGCGCCAGCGCCAAGTTCGCGATCTCGGGGCGGCGCTGCGTCCGATCTTCGACGGTCTGCGCGATCTTCGGCGCACGTGCGGCGTCTCCTGCCGGCAGGAGGGCGGCGCACGGTGCCAGCCCGACCGGTCACATCTCTTCGCGCGGCGAGTAATCGGCCCAGCGCCGGAACTTCCGGTAGCGCTCGGCGAGCTCCTTGGCGTGCGGATCGCCGAGCTTGCCGAGGTAGCGCGCGAGCAGGCCGAGCTCCTGCGAGTACGCGAGCCGGCGGCCGCCGTCCTTGAGCGAGGTCTTCTCCTCGGCGGCGAGCTGCGCGCCGAGCACCTCGCGCACGCGCGGCTCGGCCTTGCGCCTTCTCAGGATCTTCTCGGAGAACGGGTGCGCCTCGCAGAAGCTCTGGAGCGCGGCCTCGAACACGCGCGGGTCGTCGCCGAGATCGACGCAGAACCGGAACGCGACGGCGCGCATCGCCGGTGACGCGCCATTGTCTGCGAGGTGCGCGGCGAGCTCCGCGGCGAGCGCCCGCTTCACCTTGACGAGCCCGACGTAGGCGTCGGCGAGCGCGATCAGCCAGTCGGCGCCGGCGCGCGGCCCCGGATCGCGGATGCACGACAGCATGAAGGGCGCGGCCTGCTGCGCGCGCGCGCGCGTCAGGACGCCGAGCGCGGACGCGCGGAACGGCTCGTCGCGGAGCGCGAGCGCGAGCTGCGGCCACGCGCCCTGGATCTCGCGCACGAGGTGCTGGAACGGCGCGACGTAGTTCTGGCTCTGCCAGAACGACCTGGACTGGCGCTGGAGCTCGAGCAGGATCTCGTGGCCCTGCCGCGCCGTCGGGTGCAGCGCGGCGATGTGGGCGAGGAGGTCCTCGATCGCGCACGCGGGGGCCTCGCGCCGCCACGCCTCGGCGCGCGCGCGGACGCGGCCCGCGCCGTCGACGGGGGCGAGGGACGAAGGCGGGATGAAGCCGCGCTGCGCGGCGTCGGGCAGCGGCGCGGCGGTCGTGTCGCCGGAGCGCAGCGCGTCGGCACGCGCGAGCTCGCCGTGCGCCTCGAGGTGATCGGCGTAGACGAGCCGCGCGGCGTCATCGGCGGGGGCGTCCGCGATCTGCTCGAGGAGCGCGGCCTCGGTCGCGTCGGGCGCGCCGATGAAGATCCCGGCGGGCTCGTCGATCATCGCGGCGATCGCGGCGAGCTGGGCGGGCGCGAGCGCGCCATCGCGAGCGAGCGCGATCCGGATCTCGCGGATCGGCAGCTCGGGCACGAGCTCGGAGATCCGGCGGCTCGCCATCCGGTAGAGCTGGTCGACGTACATCGCGCGGATCTCGCGGGGGATCGCGGCGGCGGCCGGGCTCGCGAGGTAGTGCAGCAGATCGAGCATCGCGTCGCCGGTGACCTCGCGCTCGAGCACGAGCGGTAGCGCCAGGTCGGCGGCGGCCTCGTCACCGGCGGTCCACGCGGCGATCAGCGGCTCGCGCGGCGACGGCGCGTCGGTCACGTAGAGCGCGGGCACGCCGAGATCGCGGCCGGCGCGATCGGCGCGGTGCTGGCTGTTCCACGACCAGCTCTGGCGCACGCTGTCGGTGAACAGCGCCTTGTGGGTCGCGACGAGGCGCCCGCCGAGCAAGAACTTCGCGACGAGCTCCTCGAACGTGCCGATGCCGAGCACGCTCCCCGCCGGGTGCAGGAGCACGAGGTCGTGCGCGCCGCGCGCGAAGCAGGCGAGCCCGCGGCGATCGACGCCGAGCACGACGCCGCCGCGGAACGCGTCCTCGGCGAGCGCGCCCCACGCCCCGGCCGCGCGCTGCACGGCGCCCTCGACGCGGAGCCGGTGCTGCAGGTAGCGGAACCGCGTGCTCGTCGGATCGGGTAGCTCGATCGCGCTGCACAGCGAGCCGGGGCCCCACGTCGACATGAGCTCGACGTACGCCTCGGGCAGCACGGCGCCGCGCTCGCCGAGCGCGTCCGCGATCGCCTGCGCGGAGACGGGGCGCGGAGGGCCCACGAGCTGGAGGCCGAGCATGCGCCGAGCGTAGCGGGCGCCGGGGCCTGAGGAACCAGGGCGAACCAGCCAAGCTCCTGATCCGGCAGGCGATTCCGGCGGCGGCGAGCGCGTTGTAACTACCTGAAATGTCTGATGACGCGCTGCGCCCTCATTATAGAGGGGGAGCCGTGCCCTGCGCGGCGATAATCGCGGCCGTCGCCATGACCCGCATCTCCAGGCGCACGTTTCTCGGCTCGGTTGCCGCCTCGCTCGGCGTCTCGCTCGGCCACGCGCTCGCGTGGTCATCGGTGGCGTCTGCGCTGCCGCGCGGGGCGGCTCACCCATGGGCCCAGCCGGCGGCGGGAGATCCGCGCTACTTCCTGCAGATCATGCTCGGCGGCGGGATCGACGCGATCTACAGCTTCGATCCGAAGGAGCGATCGGAGGTCGAGCCCCGCGTGGACGTGCCGTTCGCGAGCAAGGACATCGTGACATCCGGCGATGTCCGGCTCGGGCCGCACGTGCGCGCGCTCGCCCCGTGGGCGGATCGCCTCACGATCGTGCGCGGCGTCGGCACGCAGTCCGCGGCGCACATCCCCGCGCTGGCCCAGCTGATGAGCGGCAAGCTCGGGCGCGCGGCGTACGAGGTGAGCCCGACCCTGTGCGAGCTGATCGGCGTGCGCCGGGACTCGCAGGCGGTCGCCGCGGTCGCGGTCGGGTTCCCGTGCGATGGCATCGGTCCGCGCGAGCTGACGCACCCGACGATCCGGCAGCTGCTCGCGCTCTCGCCCGACGAGCTGCGGGCGTGCGCCGCCGTGCTAGCGGCCAGGCGCCGTGACCTCGCGACGGGACCGGCCGACGAGCGGCTCGCGACCACGCTCGAGGCGCTCGACGACACGCTGCGGCTGATCGCGCGCCTCGAGACGGTGCCGCGTCCAGCGCTGACCCAGGAGGACTGGTCCGGCGCGGGCGACCTCGGCAGGCCGTTCTCCATGGCGCTCCAGCTGACGCTGTGGCTGTTCGAGCACGATCTGGCGAAGAGCGTGCGGCTGCACTTCGATCGCTGGGACACGCACTTTCACAACACGAAGAACCAGACCAAGGAGTCGCTGGCGTTCTTTCCGGCGCTCGCGCGGTTCTTGCGCGAGCTGGAGGCGCGGCGGCTGTTCGACGCGACGCTCGTGATGATGGGCAGCGAGCTCGGCCGGTTCCCCGAGCTGAACCCGGCCGACGGCAAGCACCACCTGCCGGAGGCGAGCTTCGCGCTCCTCGGGAAGCGCCTGCGCCCGGGCGTGTTCGGCGCGACGGGGCGCCGGATGGAGGCACTGCCCGTCGATCTCCGGACGGGGCGGCCGACCCGCGGCGGCGCGCTGCTGAGCCTCAGCGATCTCGGCGCGACGGTGCTGGCGGCGGCCGGCATCGATCCGATCCGCGTCGGCTATCACGGCCGCACGCTGGGGGTGCTGTGACGTTCGCGTCGCCGCCGCGCGGCGGCGCAAAGCTGGCGGTGGCGGCGGTGGCGGCGGCGGCGGCCGCGCTGGCGGCGTGCCGCGGCCCGGCCCAGCGCGCGGGGCCGCCGCCACAGCCGGTGGTGTCGCCGCCCGCGGCCGTCCCGGCCGCTCCGGCCGCTCCGCCGGTGAATCTGACCGAGACGCTCGGCGAGCTCTCGCTCCTGGCGCGCGGCCGCGAGCTGTCCGCCGCGGAGCGGCAGGCGCTGGCGGGCGTCGATGCCGCTGGCGCGCGGCGGTTCGTGGCGGAGCTGGCCGGCGATCCAGCCGTGGCCCGGCAGGCGCTCGCGGTGCTCTTGCCGTGGGCGTCCGGGTGGCCCGGGATCCGTCACTTTCCGCTGAGCGCTGCGACCACCGCGTCGGGCAAGCCGTACCTCTACTGGGAGCGGCCGTGCGCGGAGAAGGATCTGGTCCGGGCCACACCGTGGTGGGACCGCGGCAAGCCCGTCTGGATCTGCCGCGACAACTACCGGCCGGAGCGACCGTTCGACAGGACGGTCGGCTACATGTGCCAGCCGACGATGCCCGGCTGCGGCTGCGGGCCGTACCTGCTCGCGTGCTCGCCCGACGACGCGACCGAGACCCAGCTCCGGCTGAGCCTGCGGGCGGAGCTCGCCGATACGGTCGTGCACCTCATCGGGCAGCGCGCGCCGCTCCGCGAGCTGTTCGTCAGCAACGCGACGCACCGCGATCGCCGCGCCGAGCTGTGGTACCGCAGCGCGCGGGTGCTCGCGGGCGAGCCGGCCGCGCAGGTCTTCCAGGGCTACGAGGCGTGGCCCGACACGCCGATCTGGGCGCCGCGCCACGAGCGCGTCCCCGGTCAGGAGGCGGGGCTCCTCACCACCGCGCACATGCTCTGGCAGCAGCAGGGCCCGCGCGAGCGCATGCAGCTCTACCACCAGACGCTGTGGTGCGTGGACTCGCGGAGCGTGAAGGTGTCGGCGGACCAGATCTTCGGCCTCGGCACGACGGAGTTTCGCGAGCGGCGCGACGAGGGGCTCAAGCTGGCGGAGACGCCGGTCTGCGACACCTGCCACGCGCGGCTGGATCACTCGCTGGCGTTCTTCGCCGCGCACGAGAAGCACGCGTTCATCGCGCCGCGGGATCCGGCGCGCACGGCGAAGCTCTACTTCCACGATCGCGACGATCTGCGGGGCGAGGACGTGGCGTTGCCCGGGGGCTTCGCCCGGCTCGCGACGGCGGTGCCGGAGTTCGGCCAGTGCATGTCACGCCGGATCGTCGACCACGTGCTCGGCGCCGACGCGGCGAGCGACGACTACCGCGCCGTGCATGACGCGTTCGCCCGGGCGGGCGATTACCAGTCGCTCCTGCAGGTCGCGCTCGCGCGGCGGCTCGAGCGGCGGCTCGGCGGCGGCGCGCCGGGCGCACCGGGCGCACCGGGCGCTGGCGCGGGCGCACCGGGCGCTGGCGCGGGCTCGTTGCCGGAGCTGCTCGCCGCGCATTGCTCCGACTGCCACGGCGCGGGCGAGCGCGTCGATCTATCGCGCGGGTCGCGCGCGTCGCGCGCGTCGCGCGGCGAGCTGGCGCCTCCCGTGCTGCTGCAGGCGCTCGAGGAGGTGTCCGCCGGGCGGATGCCGCGGTCGTTCCCGCCGCTCGGGCGCGCGGAGCGCGGGCGCCTGATCGACGCGCTGATCGCGGCGTGGCCGCGGCCCGACGAGCGCGCCGGGCTGCGGCAGGCGTACACCGGCGCGCTGCACGCGTTGCCCACGCTGCCGCCGCACGTGATCCAGCAGGTGATCCACGATCGCGTCGGCCTCGGGGGCGATCCCGATGCGGGGGCGATCCCGAGCCCGTACAAGCTGCTCGGCCGCCGCCACCTGCAGCTCACGCCGGATCTGATGCTGTTCATGGCGACGCAGGCCGTGAAGGCGTGCAAGCAGCAGCCGCGCGCGGGCGAGTCGCTCGACGCGTGCGCGGCGCGCGCCACCGCGGGCCTCGTGAAGCCCTGATTCGCCGCGCCCAGGTCTTGTCGAACGGCTCGCCGGCAAAGGCGCCGGCGGCGCCTGTACGGAGCAGATCGCCCTCGAGGGCTCGGGGCGTTAGCGGCAGGTGACGGTGACGGGCGCCGTCGCCTTGTAGTCCCAGTTGCTGTAGTCGTGGCACTTCGCGGTGCCCCAGGCGAGGCTCACCAGGCTGAACGGGTTCGTGAGGACGTTGGTCACCGGGTCGCTGTTGTTGTTGATCACCTCGGCGCGCATCGTCCGCGATCCGGACGTCTCGTTCTTGAGGTAGGCGCCGGCGCCGCGGCTGTAGTTCGGCGTGCCGTAGAGCCAGACGTTCTTCAGCCCGACGTCGAGCCCGATCCGCCGGGCGGACGACGAGCCCGCGCTGTGGCCGCCGATCACCGTGCTGGCGTTGAAGCTGAACGCGGCGCGGATCCGCGACGAGTCGCTGCGGGTGGAGCCGTCGAACACGAGGAACGGCGTGGACAGCGCGCCGCCGTAGGTCTGCATCGAGCCGAAGACCTCGGTGCCGAGCGGCAGGCCCTGCGGCGCGCCCCCCATCCCGAAGGTCCCGCCGTTCGTGCCGATCACCCACACGCTGTTGGTCGGCACCGGCCACTGGCCGTTCGAGGGCAAGAGCCAGCCCTGGCCGTGGAAGCTGTGGCCCACGACGCGCGCCTGGAGCGGCGCGACCTTGTCGCCGGTGCCGAGATCGACCCACTGATCGAGGTCCTGCTTGTACTGGGTGAAGGACTCGATCCCGAGCAGGTAATTGCCGCTCTTGAAGTACCAGGCGCCCTGGCTCTTGTCGTGGATGTACGCCGTGCCGTTGCCGGTCACGGCGCCGAGCAGGTCGGCCTCGCTCGCGATCTCGACCACGCCGGACTGGAGGGTGCCGGGCGGCAGCGTGGTCGCGACCAGCGCGCCGAGCTCGGCCTCGTCCCAGGCGCGCTCGCCCTCTTCTCCGGCTCCAGCGCACCCCGCGCTGATCGCGATCATCACGCTGAGGCTCCCGACGAGGTACCGCTGGCTCATGTGCATCTCCGTTGTGGTGGTGGAGGGAAGGGGCTTTGCGATCGCGAGGTGGCGATCGGCTGGGCCGGCTGGGCGAGCCATGCCTCGAGCAAGGCGTCGGCCAACGGCTAGGCCCGCGGGATGTCGTGACTGGGCCGGGTTCAGCTGGTGGAGCCATCCCCATGTGCCCACGACCCGGCGCGGCAACCCGAGTTGCCGCCTACGGATCTGGCCAGCGGAGCGGCAACTCGACTGGCCGCTGCGGATCGCCGCTCCGGGCTGCGGATCGATGTCCGGGCCTGCTCGCGGACTGGGCCGATCGAGCGGCTGCAGAGCCGAGGCGCTACGCGACCGAGCGCTCGCGCGCAGGTACTCGTGAACGAGGTGTCCTGCTCGGGGCTGGTAGCCGCACTGCACCTAATAGCGGCAGACCTGCCGCGTTGTGCAGCACTACAGTGCTGCGTCGGTAGAATGCGTTGACTGTGTGAGAGAGCCATAGTTCAATCACCGAAGAATCGTTGGGCCCTCGGTAGGGCAGAGGCGAAAGAGGAGGGCGGCGATGGAGCTCGAGCCGTGACATCGAGGGAAGGGCGGGACGCCCCGTGAAGTTCCGTAACCGCAAGATGCCGGGGGCTCACCTCGCGACCGTCGTCAATAACAAGGATGGCGACGGCAACCCGGGCTCTCGCGTCAAGGTCATGTATTCCTGGCTCAACGACCAGGAGGGGTCGTACTGGGCGCGTATCGCGGTCCCGATGGCAGGATCGGGCCGTGGCACGTACGTCCTGCCGGAGCCGGGGGATCAGGTCGTGGTCGTCTTCGAGCAGGGCGATATCGGGCGTCCGATCGTCATCGGGGGCCTGTGGAGCAAGAAGGCGGAGCCCGTCGAGGTCAACGCGTCGGGGCAGAACAACACGAAGCTGATCAAGTCACGCGCCGGTCACCGCGTCATCTTCGACGACAAGGCAGGCGCGGAGAAGATCACGATCGTCGACAAGACCAAGAAGAACAAGATCGTCCTCGATTCGGTCAACAAGATCATCAAGATCGAGTGCGACGGGGACATCGCCATCAAGTCTGCCGCGAACGTCATCGTGCACGGCAACGCGCTCAAGATCGGCACGACGGGAGGCATCACCGGCAAGGGCCGGCAAGTGCTGATTCACACGGCCTCGACGCTCGGCGTGAAGGCGAGCCAATCAATCAAGTTCGACGGCAGCCAGGCCACGATAAACGTCGATAACGGTCCCGCGACAGAGGTGTCCGGCTCTGGAGCTGGCTCGCTCGGAGGGGGCAGTAGCGACGACGGCGGCAGCAGCGGCGGGTAGCGGTGGTGGCGGTGGCGGTGGTGACGGCACCGGCGATACGACGCCGGAGCAGTGACCGAGGCCAATGGCGAGACCATGGTCATCGAGTCGGACAAGCCGGAGACGCTCACGCTCCTGGTTCGGCGTGGACGAAGCGCGGTGGCCGATCCGCTTGAAATGGCCGGGATCGGCTGGCGAAGGCTAGATTCCGTACCTGATGATGATCCACGTGCGACGAGGCACCTGTGCGATCGCCGTGCTGCTCGCGGTGAGTTGCCGGAAGGAGCCGGCGCCACCGGCACCGGCACCGGCACCGGCGCCGACCCCGACCCCGACGCCAGCGCCGGCCCCGGAGGTGCTGCCGAGCGACGCCGCGGTCGTACGGCGCGCCGTCCGCTTCGATTGCAGCGGCTTTCTGCCGAGGAGCGGCGCCGGGTGCGCCGTGCAGCCGGAGGTGCCGCCGGCTGCAGCTGGGTTACTCGACGCGGCCGGCAGGCTCCTCGCGTACCAGGCTCTGCACCATGCGCCTGGTGACCGCTGGGCGTCGCTTCGCGCCGCGATCGACGGCGCGGCGAAGCTGCCGATCGACGACAAGCTCGCCGCCGAGGCGCGGATCGTCCTCCAGAACGCCGCCCTCCGGATCGCGATCTACGCATCGCGCGAGCAGCAGGCCGCGCTCGTGCGCGCCGCGCTCGCGCTCGCCGACAAGCTCGCGCTGCCGGCGAGCACCCTCGACAGGCTCGGGCGCGATCCGCTCGGGCTCCAGCACTGGCTCGGGCCGATGGCGACGTGGCGCCACCGCGACCGGCGGAACGCGATGACGCTGCACGCGGGGCTCAACCTCCAGATGATGTACTTCCGGCCGGTGCTCGCGGGGACCAAGCGCGCCGTGTTCGGCCAGCTGCTCGCGTTCGACACCGCCGGAAAACCGCACCTGACGCCCATCGTCGATGACCTCGAGATGCGCGCGAGCGCGGATCCGGAGAGCGTGGCATGCGTCGCCGAGCTCGATCTGGTCGACCTCCTGTGCAGCCGGATCGGGCTCGTGGTCGTCGAGCCCGCCAGCCACCCGCAGACGCACTTCTTTCGTCGCACGGCCTCGGGCGAGGTCGAGTGCAACGACTGCCACACGGCTGACTCGTTCCCGCTCGTCCCCGAAGCGGCGGCCAGCGCGCTGATCGCGACGGAGATCGAGCACGCGCTGGCCGCCGCCAAGCAGGCCGTCGACATGGCCCGGCTCAGCCCTTGATCGCGAGCAGCGGCCAGGGCGGGACCTTGTGCGAGCGGATCGGCGTGCGCCGGGACTCGCGTGCGAGCTCGGCGCTGGCGATGCCGGGGCGGTGGCGCGCGGTGGGCCTGCGGGGCGGTCCGGCCGCCGGGCTCGGCAGCGATTTTCTCTGCGATCACGTGGAGATCTAGCTCGGGCCGGAGCTGGCAATCGCCGCCGGCGGCGAGCGGATCGGCCGCCGCCGGCAGCTCGAGATCGTCCCTGGCGATCCGTGATCGTGGCCGCGCTCGGCGCGTGATCCGGGAGGAAGGGCGAGGTCCTCGTCGCCCAGGCGGCCCAAAAGCTCTCGAATAACCAAAGTGACAATGCGCCATTAGGATTTTCTTTATCGTGCTCGAAGAGAATCCTTTGACATGCGGCCGGGGCGCTGTTATCCATTCATCCATCGACCGCTCACGCCGAGCGGTCACGCGAAAGAACCCCCCGTGATCCTCCGCAGCCAACATAACCGTCAGCCCGGGCAGAAGCCGGCCGCCACCCCCGTGGGGCGCCGCGCCGATGTCTGCGCCCCGGCGGCGATGCTCACGGCGGCGAAAGCTCCGCAGTTTCAGCGGGATAACGAGCGCGTCGGCGGTACCAAGATCCTCCCTGGAGGACCCTCAAGCGAATGAAGTGACCACCGTCACTCCAACGCCAGGAAGGGCCGCCAGGGAAACCAGGCGGCCCTTCTTCGTTTCGGCCCGCGCTGATGCGCCCGGCCGGTCGGCCCCGCCGGCCGGGGCGACTCCACAATCCAACTTTGCGACTCGATATCTGAATTAGCAATTCAGAGATCGAACGCGCGAAAGGTGTAATCGCGGACTCCGTGATTGCGCCCCGGCCCGAGGTGCGCCCAGCGCGCGCCACAGGCGGTCTCTGACAACCGAAGAGCGATGACGATGAGGGTGCCCTGGCAGGCACCCATCACGAGAAACGTGCCGCGCGGCGGGCTTGTTCCCCCGACGCGCGGCACCCCTCCCCATCCTGGCGCAGCGGGTCTGCACGCTCGGCCGAAACCGAGGTCCTGGTTCGACCCAGGGATGGGGCCCCGTCCACCTTGGCACAGTTGGTCTGCGCGCTCGGCTGAAGCCCGAGAGGTCCTGGTTCGATCCCAGGGGGTGGCACGAAACGCCGTTCGTTCCGGGTCGGTAGCAAATGTTGGCGTTGCAGCGGACTCTTAATCCGCCTTCACGTGGGTTCGATTCCCACCCGACCCACGACAGGACCAGCGAACGCGCCCTCGGGCGCCGCCGCGGGTCCGCGTTCGGTCTCCTCGAGAGACCACCAAGCAGGTGAAGTGTTGCGGTGACACGCCGGTGCGCCACACCGGAGTCGTTGGGTTCAACTCCCACCATCTGCTCGACGAAGCCCGCCTCCGCCCGGGGGCGCAGGGATCTTCGCCACCCGTTCGCCTTCCGTTCGCCTTCCGTTTCGCCTCCCTAGCTCAGCTGGTAGCAGCAGCCGCATGGTACGCGGCAGGTCGCCGGTTCGATTCCGGCGGGAGGCTCCACGCACGCCACGCCACGCCTCCCTAGCTCAGCTGGAAGTAGCAATCGCCTCGTAAGCGATCGGTCGCCGGTTCGACTCCGGCGGGAGGCTCCACATCGAGACGCACGGGGAACTCCGGCCAAGCTGATCGTGGTCGGAGTGACGTCGACGGGCTTCAGCACCGCTGATCCCGACGACGCCGGCATGCGCGACGTGGTCGGTTTGACACGTCGACGCGGCCGGTCATCGCCGACTTTGCTCGCGCGCAGTGCACTGCGCAGCTCGAGCGAAGGCGCGGCGCCTCACGACAGCTGCCGGTGTGGCGACACACCGGCACCTGGGATCGCAGCTCACGAGGAAGAGCAGCCGGCTGTTAACCGGAAGGTGTTGGTTCGAATCCAACCGATCCCGCCTCTTGTCGGTGTCGTATCGTGGACAATACCTCCGTCTCTCCAACGGAGAACGCGGGTTCGCTTCCCGTCACCGACTCCGCTCGCCGCCTCCGGACGGCAGCCCGTGCTGGGCACCACGACGGCTCATATCCGTACGTGTGATGGTTCGATTCCATCGGTTGCCACGAGCCGCGACGGCAAGGTCGCGGAGACGAGTTTCGTATGCCCCGCCGTAGAAGCCCTACACGCACCAAAGCTGGTTCGACTCCAGCCGGGTCCATCACGGACCTGGAGCCGTTGGTACGGCATTCTCCTTCCACGAGAACAAACTCTCGCGGCTTCCACTCTCGGGCGTACGATATCTGGGTGTAGCTCAGCAGTAGAGCGCGTGGGTGACAACCACGATGTCACTGGTGCAATCCCAGTCATCCAGACAAACAGATCTTTTCGTTCGCGCCACCGTTCCATGGAGGGACACGATTCTGCGAAGGTCGTTGGCTGAGGTTCGAATCCTCTCGGTGGTACTCTCTCTACGTGTAGTCCAGCAGCGAGGGCGCTCGGTTCGGATCCGAGAGATCGTTGGTGCAAGTCCAGCCACGTAGACCATGTCATCTGGGTGTAGCTCAGGAGGAGAGCGCGTCGCTTGGGACGACGAGGCCGCTGGTGCGATTCCAGTCACCCAGACCAGGTTCGAGCAGACCTCCCTTAGCTCAAGAGCAGAGCACTCGGCTGATAACCGAGAGATGAAGGTGCAAGTCCTTCAGGGCGGACCATGGTGATCGAGTCCGAAGTCGTCGAGGAGCGGGGTCGCCGTCCGATGGCTTCGGACTCTGGTCTTCCAAACCAGCGAAACGGGGTTTTGATTCCCCCGATCCGCTCGCGCTGTGGGGGAGTAGTTCAACTGGTAGAACACACCGCTCTGAACGGTCGAGGCTGTTGGTTCGAGTCCAACCTCCCCTTCCACACTCTGTAGATGCTGCCGGGTACGTCTGGTGACGTTGGGTGACTGTCTATCACCTTCAGGCGGGTTCGATTCCCGTCGGTAGCGCTGCTCCTGCTGCTCCTGGGCTCGTGTTCCAATGGGAAGATGCTGCTCTCGCACGGCAGCGATACGGGTTCGATTCCCGTCGGGTCCACCACTTCAAGCGCTGCATGTGCTCGTTCGGGCGAGCGCGTCATGACGACACCGGGACCAGTTCACCTAGGGGTGATGCCGTTCTTACAAATCGGCTGCGAAGGGTGCGATTCCCTTGGTCCCGACCAGAGACGCCGAGACTTGGCGCTCGGGTCGGTAGCAAACGCTGGCTTTGCAGCGGACTTTTACTCCGCCTTCACGTGGGTTCGATTCCCGCCCGACTCACTCACATCGTCTCGATCTTCATGTCGGTGTCGTACAATGGCTCAGTACGTCCGTCTCTCGAACGGAGAATGCGGGTTCGATTCCCGTCACCGATACGACTCTCCTCTCCATCCTGACTGACGCCTCCGCGCACAGCTGCGACCCGGGTCTCCGAAGCCTGGTGAAGTGGTGCAATTCCACTCGGAGGCATGATCTTCTGGGCTCGTGTTCCAATGGGAAGATGCTGCTATGGCATGGCAGCGATACGGGTTCGATTCCCGTCGAGTCCACCGCCAGTCTAAAAGCGATGTGCCTCCGCGCTCAGATGCGACCCGGGACTTCTAATCCTGGCGAGGTGGTGCGACTCCACCCGGAGGTGCCGCGCGATCCTGAAGAGCAGAGGGCGCCCGGCGCGGGGCGGCGTTAGCCCTTGATCGTGAGCAGCGGCCAGAGGCGGGCGACGCGGCGGGCGATGGCGGCGTCCTCGACGGTCTGGACGATGGGCGTGATGTCCTTGTACGCGTACGGCGCCTCCTCCTTGAGGCGGTCGTGGTACTCGGCGAGGACGTCGCGCCGCAGCCGCACGTCGGGCGCGGTCGGATCGATCGGCGCCACGACGCGCAGGCGCGCGAGCGTCTCGCTGTAGGTCCGCTCGTCGACGTGGCGCGACTTGCCGCGCGACAGGCTGCGCCCGGCGCCGTGGCAGGCGCTGCACAGCGCGGCCTCGTTGCCGGTGCCGGCGAGCAGGTAGCTGGCCGCGCCCATCGAGCCGGGGATGATCACGGGGTGGCCGGTGAACCGGAACGGGCTCGCCGCGAGCGACGCGTCGCCGCCGAGCGCGGGGCAGGCGCCCTTGCGGTGCAGGTGGACATCGGCGCTGCGCTCGTCCGGCCAGATCAGGTTGTGGGGCGCGTCGTAGACGAGCCGCGCCGCGACCTCGCGGCCGAGGACCTCGGACAGCACGCGCACGGTCATGAGGCCGAGCAGCAGGCGGTTGCCGAACGCGAAGTTCGCCGCGTTGCGCATGGCGTCGAGGTACTTCGCGCCGAGCGCGGCGTGCGGCCCGCGCGTCGGGATCACGTAGAAGCCGTGCTCGGGGTGCTTCATCTCCTTGGGGTAGATCTCGCGCGCGCGATCGAGGAAGTGGCCGCCGACGGGGTGGCCGAGCCCGACCGAGCCCGAGTGCGCCATGATCGCGATCCGTTCCGGGGCCACGCCCCATGCGTGCGCGGTCGTGCCGTCGAGGAGCTCGTCGACGACCTGCAGCTCCACGAAGTGGTTGCCGCCGCCGATCGAGCCGATCTGGGAGTCGCGCGCGTCGGTGGCGCCGGAGCTCGCGACGTAGTCGGCGAACGCGAAGATGCCCTGCGCGGGCAGGACGCCCTGGAAGTGCACGCGGGCGAGGTCGGCCTCCTGCGCGCGCGCGTCGTAGTACCGCCACAGGCCGGAGCCGGCGTTGTCGCCGGACGTCTCGTGGAGCCCCCACAGGCCCTCGCGCAGGAGCGCCTCGCGCTGGCGCGGCGACATCGGGATCTCGCGCTTGCCCTGGAAGAACACCGCGCGCAGCGGGCGGTGGATCGTGTCCAGGTGCGGCGCGAGCTCGTCGCGCGTGACGTCGGTGACGAGCAGGCGCATGCCGCAGCAGACGTCGTTGCCGACGGCCTGCGGCACGACGAACCCGCGCGCCTCGCCGACGGTGCCGACCGGGATGCCGCCGCCGCGGTGCAGATCGGGCGTCAGCACGACCCGCTCGAGGCGGCCGGCCGCGTCGCCCCAGAACGCGCCGGTCCGGCCGGTGCGCTCCCAGCGCCAGATCTCGTCGATCGTGCCCTGCACGTCGACGAAGCCGAGCGCCTGCTCGACCGCCTCGAGCTCGACGGGGACGTCGCGATTGGCAAACAGCGTGACCGGCACGCCATGGGGATTGGGAATGTTCGAGCTCACCTCGTCCTGGCGATGGACGAGCGAGTCCAGCTTGGTAACCGACATGGTGTCTCCTGGTGCCGAAGAGCCAAAAAGGATTCGTGACCGACCAGGTTCGCCTGGTTGGCCCGGCTGGTAGGGAACACCCGCGATCACGCAGCAGCTCGTGAGGCGAGAGTGGCTGACGAAGATACGCGATTTCCGGACGGCCGCAACCGGGATTTCGGCGCGTGGGGCGCCGCGTGGGGCGCCGCGGGGGCGCTGCGTGGGGCGCTGCCTGGAGCGCCGCCTGGGGCGCCGGTGGGCAGGCGCTGTGCACCCGGCGCGCGGCCCAGGAGCGACGGCCGCGCGCTCATCCGTGCTGGGCGCGGGTGGTGCGTGAGCGCCTCTGTTCCTTCGTGGACGCGTTGGGACGCGTCGGGACGTGTTGGGACGCGAAGGAAGCAGCTGAATACGGGCTGAATACAATAAGAAATCTTTGCGCGCAGAGTGCCAGAACGGTGTTGCCGGACAGGTCCGGCCGTCGTAGTGATCCAGCGATGCTCGGTGATGCAGCGCATGCCTTGCGAATCGTGGTGGCGTCGAATGGCCCGCGGAGCGGCCCGAGCGGGAAGAAGCAGCAGCGCTTCGGCAAGCTGGTCAAGGAAGTGGCGCGGCTCAAGGACGCGGTGCGCGCGTGGTCGCAGGCGCGGCCGGACCTCGAGCGCCGGGTCGTGGAGTGCATGCAGATGGCCGAGGAGCACCGCACCGCGCTCGCGGAGCTCGTGCGGGTGCTCGATCGGGCCTACCCCCACCGGTCGCTGACCAAGCGCGAGCGGCGATACTTGCGCGAGCTCTTGTGCGATATGGCGCGCCAGCTCTTGCTCGAGGACGGCCCGGAGGATCTGAAGGCGATCTACAACCGGCACACCCGGAGTGACTTCGACACCGAGGCGGCCGAGGAGGACGCGGCCCACATCCGGGTCATCCGGTCCATGCTCGAGGAGGCAGGGATCGATCTCGGGGACGCCGACATCCGCACGGTGGACGATCTCGAGCGGGTGGCGCGTGCGCGGATGGCCGAGCTGAGCCGTGGGGCGGAGCCTTCCGAGCGCGAGCCGGAGCCGCGGCGCGCGCCGGAGCCGCGGCGCGCGCCGCGCAAGAAGTCGGCGCGCACGGTCGCGGCCGAGATCCGCCGCGAGTCCGAGCGTGTCCAGATGGGCAAGGCCCTGCAAGAGGTCTATCGCAAGCTCGCGATGGCGCTGCATCCGGATCGCGAGCCGGATCCGGAGGAGCGGGTCCGCAAGACGCTGTTGATGCAGCAGGTCAACGTGGCCTACGAGCAGAAGGATCTGCTGCAGCTCCTCGAGCTGCAGCTCCGGTTCGAGCAGATCGACGAGGCGCAGATCGGCACGCTCGCCGAGGAGCGGCTCGATCGCTACAACCGGCTGCTCGCCGATCAGGTGGCGCAGCTCAAGGGCGAGCTCGTCGGGATCGAGCTGCCGTGGCGGATGCAGCTCGAGCTGCCGCCCTCCGGGCGGCTGTCTCCGGCACGGGTCCGGGCGGCCCTCGAGGAGGAGCTCCAGACGATGTCCAGCATGCTCGCGCAGATGCGCTTCGACGTGCAGGCGCTCGTGGATGTGCGCGCGCTCAAGGTGTGGCTGCGCACCGAGATGGTCGCGGAGCAGCACCTCGCGGAGGAGTGGCTCGCCTGCGATTGAGCCCCGCTGAGGAGACCGCCGCGGTACGACGAGGAGGAGCTACACATGAAATCGAGCATGCAGGATCCGAACGCCCAGGCGCTGCTTCGCGAGTGGCAAGCCAAAGAGTTCGCCAAGGGGCTGGCCGAGATCTTCACGGTGGGGTTCAGCGAGTCCTTCACCAAGGGCTTCACCGAGGGCGTCGCCCAGGGACGCGCCGACGAGGCACGGCGGCTCCTGTACCGGGTCCTCGTGGTGCGCGCGCTCGCCGTGACGCCGGAGGTGCGCGCCCGCATCGACGGCGAGAATGATGCGACCCGGCTCGGCGTGTGGCTCGAGGCGGCCGTGAGCGCGCGAGAGCTCGGCGACGTGCTGCGAGCCGGCTGACGCCCACGATCTCCGCGTGCTGCCGCGCTGCGACCGGCGCAGGCGTCGAGGCGGTGGCCGGGTCAGTCCGGCAGGTCGGCGTAGAGCCGCGCCAGATCGATCGTGACCCCCGATGGCAGCTGCACGACGCCCTCGGTCACGTCGTGGTACTCCCACCCGCCGGACGGAAGCCGGCGGTACCACTCGACGCGCGGGTGCGACTGGCTGACGAGCACGTACTCCTGCAGCGAGGGGATGCGCTGGTAGTGCTGCCACTTGTCGCCGCGATCCACCTGCTCGGTCGACGGCGAGAGCACCTCGACGATCAAGGTCGGGTTCGTGATCGTGTCGCCGCTCGCGTCCCCCGGATCGCCCTCGATCGGCCCGCAGATCATGGAGACGTCCGGATAGGTGGCCTTCCCGGTCGCGAGGATGCGGATCCGCTGGTCCGACTGGAACGCGATACAGCCGGGCTTCCGGGCGCCCTCGAGCGCAGCGCTCATCCGCACCGCGAGCGCACTGTGCCGCGCGGAGCTGCCCACGATCGCGAGGATCTCGCCGTCGTCGTACTCATGCTTCATCGCGCAGTCGCGCTCGTACGCGAGGTACTCGTCGTACGTGTAGCGGTGACCGGTGCGGCGCGGCGTGCGGATCATGGGCTCGGACGCAGGATAGCTCCGCCCGGCGGGGCGCGCCGGCTAGTCGTCGAGCTCGGTGGGCTTCTTCTCGAAGCGCTTGCGCGCGTTGTGGTCGAGGACGGCCTTGCGCAGGCGGATGCTCGCGGGCGTCACCTCGACGAGCTCGTCGTCGTTGATGAACTCGAGGGCGTACTCGAGCGAGACCTGGCGGGGCGGGGCGAGGATCAGCTTCTCGTCGGCGGCGGTCGTGCGGATGTTGGTGAGCTTCTTCGTCTTGCAGGGGTTCACGACGAGGTCGTTGTCCCGCTGGTGGATGCCCGTGATCATCCCGCCGTAGACCTTCACGTTCGGCCCGATGAAGAGCTGGCCGCGCTCCTGGAGGTAGAACAGCGCGTAGGCGTTCGAGAGGCCCTCCTCGTTGGCGACCAGGACGCCGTTCTGGCGGCTGCGGATCGCGCCGCCGACGGGGCCGTACTCGGCGAACTGCGTGTAGAGCACGCCGGTGCCGCGCGTGTCGGTCAGAAACTGCGAGCGGTAGCCGATGAGGCCGCGCGCCGGGATCCGGTACTCGAGGCGCGTGCGGCCGGGGCTGGACGGGCGCATCTCGCGCATCTGGCCGAGGCGGCGGCCGAGCTCCTCGACGACGGCGCCGACGTAGTTCTCGTCGAGATCGATCACCGCGTCCTCGAACGGCTCGAGCGTCTCGCCATTGGGGCCGGCCTGCAGGATCACGCGCGGCTGGCTCACGCACAGCTCATAGCCCTCGCGGCGCATCGTCTCGATCAGGACCGAGAGGTGCAGCTCGCCGCGGCCGGACACCTTGAACACGCCGGCGTCGTCGGTCTCCTCGACGCGGAGCGCGACGTTGCTCTTGATCTCGCGCAGGAGCCGCTCGCGCAGGTTGCGCGACGTGACGTACTTGCCCTCGCGGCCAGCGAACGGGCCGTCGTTGACCCGGAAGTTCATCGAGATCGTCGGCGCGTCGATCTTGAGCAGCGGCAGGATCGTCGGCTCGGCGATCGACGTGATCGTCTCGCCGACGTTGAGCTCCGACATGCCGGTGAACGCGACGATGTCACCGGCGAGCGCCTCGGCGAGCTCGAATCGCTTGAGGCCCTGGAAGCCGAGCACCTTCTGGACGCGGAACTCCTCGCGGCTGCCGTCGCGGTGCGCGAGCAGCACGCGATCGCCGACCTTCGCGCGGCCGGCGCGCATGCGGCCGATCGCCATGTAGCCGAGGTAGTCGTCGTAGTCGAGCGTGGCGACCTGCAGGCAGAGCGGCGCGTCGGGATCGCCGGCGGCGGGCGGCACCTTCTCGACGATGAGATCGAGGAGCGGCGCGAGATCCTTGCGCTCGTCATCGAGCTCGCGCACGGCGAAGCCCTGGCGGCCGGAGGCGTAGATCACCGGGAAGTCGAGCTGCGCGTCGGTGGCGCCGAGCGCCATGAACAGCTCGAACACCTGGTCCATGACGTCGTGCGGATCGACGCCGGTCCGATCGATCTTGTTGACCACGACGATCGGCGAGAGGCCCATCTCGAACGCCTTCTGGGTCACGAACCGCGTCTGCGGCATCGCGCCCTCGTAGGCGTCGACGAGGAGCAGCACGCTGTCGACCATGCCGAGCACGCGCTCGACCTCGCCGCCGAAATCGGCGTGGCCCGGCGTGTCGACGATGTTGATGCGCGTGCCCTTCCACGTGACGGCGGTGCACTTCGACAGGATCGTGATGCCGCGCTCGCGCTCGAGGTCGTTCGAGTCCATCGCGCGCTCGGTGACGATCTCGCCGCTGCGGAACGTGCCGGCCTGCTTGAGCAGGCCGTCGACCAGCGTCGTCTTGCCGTGGTCGACGTGGGCGATGATCGCGATGTTGCGGATGCGCGGGGCCGCCATCACCGCACCTCGGGCAGGAGGAGGTGGCACGCGACCAGCGCGCGCACGGCGGGCGGCGCCTCGGGCGAGGCCAGCATCGCGGCGAGCACCACGTCGGTCGTGCCGGTGACGGTCGCGTTGCCGATGGTCACCGCGCCGGCCGTGGCCGCGGAGCCGGATCCGGCCGCGGCCGGGGGCGCGACGGCGGCGCGCCGCACGATCGCGCTGGCGCGGTCGGCGATCGAGCCGTCCTCGAGGACGCGCAGGAGCGGCAGGCCCTCGGCGTCGAACAGCTGCCGGGCGTGGTAGCGGGCGGCGGGCGCGCCGTCCTTGAAGAGCGTCGTGCCGTTCGCGGCGTCCTCGCCGGTCCAGCGGACGGTGCCCTGCTGGGCCACGAGCGGCCGCCCGCCGACGAGGAGCTCGAGGTCGCCGATGGTGGCGCGGCACGGCCGCCCGGGCACCACGCGCGCCGTGACGGCGCCGGTGGCGTCGCGCACCTCGATCGCGGGCGGCGGGGGCGGCGGCGCCTGGCGATCGGCGCCGCTGCGGCAGCTCCCGACGAGTCCGACGAGGAGAGGCGACATGAGGTACGGCCGTAACACGAGCGGCGGTTCATATCAGGTGCGCCGCTCCCGGGCAACCGACCGGGCGCAGAGGCGGCGCAGAGGCGGCGCGGAGCAGGCGCAGAGGCGGGCGGAGGCGGCGCGGGGCCATCGCGCTCGCGCGGGCGTTGTGCTACCCCCAGGCCCAGATGAGGCAGAGTCGGCTCGCGCTCGCGTGTGCCGCGCTCGCGTGCAGCGCGTGCGGCGCGTGCGGCCACGGCGACGGGCCGGCCAAGCCGCGCCGCGATGACGGGGGCGTCGCGATCGACGCCGCGGTCGCCGACGTGGCGGAGCGCGCGCTCGGGCTGCCAGACCTCGCGGCGTTCCAGTGGCGCAAGCGCGGCGGCCACCCGGCGTACCGGATCGCGCGCAAGGCGGAGGCGGCGGGGCAGTGGGCGGAGGTCGTCACGACGTGCCGCCAGGCGCTGGCGGCGGATCCGAGCCACCTCGAGGCGTCGTGGCTGCTCGCCGCGGCGCTCGGCCGGCTCGGCAAGGTGGATCAGATCCTCGAGCCGCTGCACGCCGCGGTGGCGGGTGACTTCGCCAAGTGGGGCCACGCCTCGATCGATCTCCCGGCGCTCGCGGCGTTCCACGACGCGCCGGTCGGCCGGGCGTGGGCGCGCCGCGTGGAGCAGGATCGCGCGGCGTTCACGGCGGCGCTCGCGCGCGCGCTGATCGTCACCGCGGGCGGCGAGCTGTACGCGTACGATCCGAAGGGCCCGCGCTGGCATCGGCTCACGCACACCTACGGCGCGGTGATCGGCGGGCTGCGCGTCCCCGCGGAGAAGCGCATCGTCTACGTCACGCGGCAGCGCGCGAAGGGCAAGGGCAAGAAGGACATCACGCTCGCCGCCGGGATCGTCGACCTGGCGCGCGGCCGCACGCTCGGCGCGATCGAGCTCGGCACGAAGGGGCCGATCTCCGTCGCGTACGCGGCGAAGAAGCTGCCGGGCGTGTGGATCGGGACGTACAGCCCGCGCGGTGTCGCGTGGCAGGTGCTCGACGACAGCGGCAAGCTCTCGCCGGCGCCACCGCGCTCGGTGCGCCCGCCGGGCCCGTGGCTCGCGGTCTTCGGCCGCACGGTCCGCCCGCGCACGCTGCCGGTCGCCGACGTCGTCGCGGACTTCGACGACAAGGGCCTGGCGAGCGCGATCCGCATCGGGCGCTCGAGCCGCATCCTCTCGATCCCGAGCCCGGCGCTGATCGATGGCAACAGCCTCGCGTGGTCCGCCGACGGCGCGCAGCTCGCGTTCGTGGCGCAGCTCGACGACGAGTGCGGCCCGGGCGCGCCGAACGCGGCCGTCTACGTCGCCGATGCCACGACCGGCGCGCTGCGCGAGCTCGAGCGCGCCGCCTCGGGGCTCGCGGTCGACTGGCTGTCCGACGGCCGGCCGGTGGTGGCAGGCGACAAGGGCGTCTCGATCGTCGACGCGGGCGGGCCGGTGCCGATCGAGGGCGCGGACGGGCTGCTCGCGTCGCGCGTGCGGCCGAAGTGCACGCCGCCCGACGATGACGCGGCGGCGCCGCCGCCAGCGCCGGCCGAGGATCCGGATCAGCCGGAGGCTGCCGGCGCGGCCGGAGACGCGGGCGGCGCGGCGGGTGCGGCGGGCACGGCGGGCGCGGCGGGTGCGGCGGCCGGCTCTGCGAGCAGCGCGGCAGGCGGCGCGGCAGCGGGCGCGGCGGCCGGCGCTGCGGGCGGCGGCGCAGCAGCACCCGCGCCAGCGCCGGCCGTTGCGCCGGCCGCGCCGTCGCAGAAGTGAGCTTCATGCGCGCCGCCTGACGGTGAGCTCCCGACCGGCCCCCGGCCAGCCCCCGGCCGGCCCGATCGGCGCCGAAACCGCCGATCTCCAACGCCTGTGTCGGAACCCTGTCCGACAGATCCGCGGCTTTTGTCGAGGAGCTGACACCGGGAGTGCCTCGATTCGCGAGGTTGTCGCGAGGTTGTCCGGTGGCACGACCAGTGCTCCTTCTCCGGCTCGTGACCAAACCCCGCGAGATGCTCGCCGCCGGCATGGGCGGCGCGATCGGCACCGTGATCGACTTTGCCACCCTCGTCCTTCTGGTCGAAGTGGCCGGCCTCTCGATCCCAGTGTCGGCGTTCCTGGCCGCAGCCGCGGGGGCGGTGGTGTGCTTCGTGATGAACAAGCACCTCGCCTTTCGTGACCGGACGCCGGTCACGCTCCAGCAGATCGGTCGCTTCGGCCTCGTGGCCGTGGGGGCCGCGCTCCTGATGGGGTGCGCGATGCGGATCGTCGCCGTCGACCTGGGCATGCCGTACCCCGCGGCCAAGGCCCTGTGCGCGGCGCTGGTGTTCGTCGCGTGGACATACCCCGCCCAGCGGCGGCTCGTGTTCGTGCGTCGCCCGGTCCCCGCCGTCTGACCGTCCTGTCTCGTCTGTCTCGTCCCGCTCGGTCGCGTCGACCGAAGGAGCTTTGTATGTCGAACCTGACCTCGTTCGTGGATCTCTCGATCATCGTCCCCGCGTACAACGAAGAGCAGCGCCTCCCGCCGACGCTCGAGCGCATCAGCCGCTTCCTCGAGACGCTGCCGCTGCGCACCGAGATCGTCGTCGTCGACGACGGCTCGAAGGACGACACCTGCGGCGTCGTGGAGCGCGCGATGAGCCAGATACCGAACCTGCGCCTCGTGCGGCAGTCGCCGAACCGCGGCAAGGGCGCGGCCGTGCGCGCCGGCATGCTCTCGGCGCGCGGCCAGATCCGCGTGATGTGCGACGCCGACTGCTCGATGCCGCCGGAGCAGCTGCCGCGGCTGCTCGCGCCGCTCGTCGCGTGCAAGGCCGAGATCGCGATCGGCTCGCGCTACGCCGAGGGCGCGCGCACCGATGTCAAGCAGCCGCTCTACCGCGTGCTGTGGAGCCGGCTCTGCAACAAGGTCATCCAGCGCTCGCTCGTCCCCGGCGTGCGCGACACGCAGTGCGGGTTCAAGGCGTTCACCGCCGAGGCGGCGCGCGATCTGTTCAAGCGCGCCCGGATCGATGGCTGGGCGTTCGACCTCGAGATCCTGGCGCTCGCGCGGCGCCGCGGCTACGCGATCGAGGAGGTCGGCGTCGAGTGGGTCGACGACCGCCGCTCGCGGATCAACCCGCTCAAGGACATGTGGAAGGTCATCCGTGAGGCCCTGGTGATCCGCCGCAACCTGAAGCAGGGCGTCTACAACACGCTGCCCGAAGGCGTACAGCCCCAGCGCGCGCTGCCCAGCGCGGCCTGATCACGGTCTCATCCGGCCAACCCTTCGCTGCTGCATCCACAGCTGCATCCACGTCCGCAGCGAACCCTTCGGCGGCCATCTCGTGCTATCCATCAAGCGCTCCGCGGCGGAGAGACCGAGGTGATCGCTGGCGGCGGCGCGCGAGCGTCGTCGCGAGAGGAAAGTCCGAGCTTCACAGGGCAGGGTGCTGGTTAACGGCCAGTCGAGGTGACTCGCAGGAAAGTGCAACAGAAAACAGACCGCCTGCCGCGAGGCAGGTAAGGGTGAAACGGTGCGGTAAGAGCGCACCGCCTCCTCGGTGACGGGGAGGGCACGGTAAACCCCACCCGAAGCAAGACCAGACAGGGGTCGCGTGGCCCGCGCGATGACTCCGGGTTGGTCGCTCGAGCCCACCGGCAACGGGGGGCCTAGAGGAATGATCGCCCACGACAGAACTCGGCTTATCGACCTCTCCGCCGCGTGGGCACCCTGCGTGATACCGTGACTCGATGGAGGCCGACGCCCGCTCGCCCGTCCACGAGATCGTGAACGCTCTGTGGCGGGCGCTCCACGCGCTGGGCTCGTCCGCCGCCATGCCCGACATCGAGCGCTGGGGCTTCTCGATCCACGCGGCGCTGTCCGCGGCGGGGCGCGAGTTCCACAACCACGACCACGTCGTGAACATGATCTCCGAGGGCGATCCGCTGGAGCTCATCGCGGCGCTCTACCACGACGCGGTCTACATCCAGGTCGATCAGGGCCCGCCCCGCTCGATGAAGGCGGAGCTCGACTCGGTGCTGCAGCAGACCGACCAGGGCTGGCGCGTGCTGCCGCAGGCGGCCGGCCCGGTCACGGGCGACGTGCTCGCCGTGTTCGATCGCAAGGTCGGCGATCTCGTCACGCCGACGACGGGCCTGAACGAGTTCGCCTCGGCGCTGGTCGCGGCGATCCAGCTCGCGGAGGCGCTCACCCGCGAGCAGCGGATCATCGTCTCCGCGTGCATCGAGCAGACGATCCCGTTCCGCGTCGATCCGGTGACGCCGCTGCACGCGCGGCTCGGGCAGCTCGGGCTCGCGGGCGATGCGCTCGAGGGGGCGGTGCGGCGCGCGGTCCGCGTCGGCAACCGCGACATCGAGAACTTCTCCGACAACGATCCGGCGCGCTTCCTCGACAACACCTGGAAGCTCCTGCCGGAGAGTAACCCCGCGCTGCACTCGCCGCTCGTCTACACCGTCCGCGACTACCGGATCGCGCTCCAGAAGATGGAGGGGTTCCTGTCGTGGCTGCCGGCCGAGCGCGTGTTCCACAGCTGGGGCGACGAGCCGCGGCCGGAGCTGCACGCCCGCCGCGTGGCGCGCACCACGGGCAACCTCGAGCTGGCGGTGCGCTACCTGCGCGCGAAGCTGTACTCGATCGGCCTCGTCGAGGCGATCGCCGAGGTCACGGGCGGCGACGTCCCGCTCGACTACTTCATGGGCGGCCTCAAGTCGCCGGAGCGGCCGGCGATGAAGCGGATCGAGCAGTTCTTGCCCGAGCTCCCCCACGCGCGCGACCTCGATCCGGCGCTCCACCGGCTGCTCGCCGAGGGGCGCGCGTCGGAGTCGAGCTTCGACACGCGGCCGTCACCGCTCGGCGCGTTCCTGCACGCCACCGTCGGTCACGCCGGCGTCATGAGCGGCGTCGAGCTGGCGAAGAAGTGGTGGGCCGGCGGCATGGACGCCGCGGCGTTCCTCGCGAGCCAGCCGGCGCCGCCGGTCGTCGCGATCGCGCGCGCGGCGGCCAACATCATCGAGACGCGGCGCGATCGGCTGTTCGCGCTCGCCGAGCGCCTGGAGAAGTAGCATGCGGAGCACGACGCTGACGGTGAGCATCTTCGCGGTGGCCGCGGCGGCGGCCGCGTGCGGCGGCGACGTCGACCTGACCGGGGTGTACCGCGTCGATCGCGCGGTCGCGTCGATGCCGTGCGGCGAGGACCAGCCGGTGGTGAACCCGCCCGCGTTCCTCAAGTTCACCAAGGGCGACTTCCTCGGCATCCCGTTCTTCTCGTACGACGAGTGCACCGACGCCGCGGCCACCGACTGCGTCTCGGGCGGCGGCGGGGGCTACTTCGAGCCGTTCGACGACGGCTGGAGCGGCTTCGTGTCGTCCTCGAGCGGGTTCGATGGCAAGTGCTCGCTGCGGATCGACGATCAGAAGGCCACGCTCCGCGGGGACGTGATCGACATCGAGGCGCACGTCTACAGCGAGGAGGACGTGGCGCTGCCGTCGGAACGCTGCCAGCCAGAGGAGGCGGAGGCGCGCGGCGACACGATGCCGTGCGTCTCGCACGAGCAGATCCTCGCGACGCGGGTCGACTAGGCGGCGCGACGCGGGGCGCGGGCGGGGCGCGGGCGCGGCGCTACGGCTTGGCCGCGGCCTTGTCGGGCGCGCTGACCTCGGGCGCGCCGGCCTCGACCACGCCGCCCTCGGGCTTGGGCTCGAGCAGCTCCTTGCGATAGACGAGCCGCCCGCAGCGCGGGCAGGTCTCGATGCTCTCCATCCGCGCGAGGATGTTGTTGAGCTGCGGCGGCAGCGCCATGTGGCAGCCCTGGCACACGCCCTTGATGACCGGCGCGACGGCGTAGCCGCGCTTTTGCGCGAGCGAGTCGTAGATCTTGAGCCACTGCTTCTCGACGCCGCCGCGCGCTGCGTCGCGCGTCGCCTTCGCCTCGGCGAGGTCGGCGTGGAGCTGCGCGAGCTGCTCGGCCTGCGCGGCCTCGCTCTCGGCGAGCTGGGAGCGGAGCCCATCGACGTCCTTGTTGCGCGACTCGAGCTGCGTCGAGGACTGCGTGGATGCCTCGCTCACCTTCTTGAGCTCGCCCTCGCGATCGCTGATCGCCTTGCGCTTGTTCTCGACCTCGCGGCTCGCGGCACCGAACTCCTTGCTGTTCTTCGACCCCTGGAGCTTGTGCTGCGCGCTCTTGAGCGCGTCGCGCTCGCGGTCGATCAGCTCCTGCTGCTGCTTGCGCCAGGTGTTGGTCTCGGTGAGCTTCCCGCTCTCGGCGTCGAGCATGGCCTGCAGCTTCGCCAGGTCGCGGCGCAGCGGATCGAGCTTGGTCGGGAGCTGGCTCACCGTGGCCTCGAGCTCGCGGACCTTGGCGTCGGCCTGCTGGAGCTGGAGGAGGAACACGAGCTGTTCGCGCACTTCGTTACCTTTCGAGACTGTCCAGTGGGCCCACCTGGGTTTGAACCAGGGACCCACCGGTTATGAGCCGGCCGCTCTAACCGCTGAGCTATGGGCCCGTGGACCGTCGGTGCCAACTACTGTGGACAACCGCACGGCCGCGACCGGGACACTATCAGGTTGGTAGGAAACGACAACACCCCCCGGGGCGCCGCCGCTATAATCCTGCAATGACGCTGGGTAATGTCGCGCGGGTCGCCGCGGTCCTGGCCGCGTGCGCCGCGGCTCTGGGATCGGCGACGTCGAGCTCCAACACCGCAAACCAGCCGCCGCCGCCGGCCGCGCCGCAGGCGCAGCCGCTCGGCACCGCGCCGCCGCCGCAGCAGATGGACCCGGGCCGCGCGCTCGGGCTGTGGCGCTCGACGTTCGGTGCCGTGAAGATCGAGCCCGACGAAGCCAAGGGCGGGCTCGGGGCGGGCGCCGTGCACGGCGTCTGGGTGTACCAGCGCCAGGGGCAGGAGGTCGTCGGCTACTTCGCCGGCCAGCTCCGCGGCAACGTGCTGCAGCTCCGGTGGCAGGAGCCGGGCACGCCGCCGCTCACCGGCGAGGGCTACCTCGTGTTCGACGTCGGCGGCCGGCAGTACAACGGCCGCTGGTGGAGCGATCGCCGCGATCGCGTCGGCGACTGGAACGGCTGGCGCCAGCAGGCCGGCGCGCCGACGCCGATGCCGGCCGGCCAGGGCGGCGCGCCGATGCCAGGCGGCCAGGGCGGCGCGCCGGATCCGTACGGTGCCTCGGACAGCGGCGCGACGTACGCGCCGGCGCCGACCCCGGCGCCGGCCCCCGCGCCCGCGGCGCCACCGGCGGCGCCGCGGCCGTACTACTGAGGCGCGCGCGGCGCGCGGCGCCGCACCGCAAGCGCAGCGAGCGCAGCGAGCACCGCAAGCTCCGCGAGCTCTGCGATGTCACGGCCGGCGCGCGAGCCGCGCCGGATCGATGTCGCCGTCGAAGACGTGCGCGGCCGGGCCCTTCATCAGCACGTTCGTCATGCCGGCGAGCACGGTGATCTCGAGCGCGCCGCCCGGCAGGTTCACGCGCACCGGCGTGGCCTCGGCGGCGCGGCCGGTGAGCACGGCGGCGACGGTGGTGGCGCACGCGCCGGTGCCGCAGGCGAGCGTGATGCCGCAGCCGCGCTCCCAGACGACGAGATCGATCTCGCGCGGGCTCCGGGCGTGGGCGAGCTCGACGTTCGTGCGGTTCGGGAACCAGGCGTGGTGCTCGACGGTGGGCCCGATGCTCTTCGCGAGGCGCCACGCCTCGTCGAGCGAGCCGATGAACGCGACCGCGTGCGGGTTGCCCATCGAGACGCACGTCAGGGCCAGCGCGCCCGTGGGAGCGCCCGTTGGAGCGCCCGGCAGCGCGAGCGGCTGCTCGATGCAGCGCTCGCCGGAGGGGCCGCTCACCGGGATCTCGCCGCGCAGGAGGCGGGGCGCGCCCATCGCGACGGTGACCGAGCGGGCGACGCCGCCCTCGGCCTCGATCGAGCAGACGAGGACGCCAGCGCCGGTCTCGATCGCGAGCTCGGGCCGGGCGAGCCCGCCGCGATCGAACAGCTCCTTGGCGACGCAGCGGATGCCGTTGCCGCACATCTCGGCCTCGGAGCCGTCGCTGTTCAAGACGCGCATCCGCGCGTCGGCCGTCTTCGACGGCAAGACCGCGAGCACGCCGTCGCCGCCGACGCCGAACTGGCGATCGCACAGCGCGATGACGTGCTGCGGATCTTGCGCGAGCGCAGCTTCCGCCGCGGGCGCGGCGCGCAGATCGACGACGAGGAAGTCGTTGCCGAGCCCCTGATACTTGGCGAACCGCATGCGCAGGAACCTAGCACGGCATCGATCGGGCACCGGGCCCGAGCGGCTCGGCCGATCGGGTTACGATAGGCACCGTGAACGCGAACATGGCCAAGTGTCTCGTCGTGTCGAAGGTGCTCGTCGCGGACGGCATCATGACCGACGATGAGCGAGGGTTCCTCGCCGCGATGATGGACCGGCTCGAGCTCACCGAGGACGAGCGGCGCAGCGTCGTCGAGCTCGAGGGCCTCGACGAGGCCGATCGGATCGTGGGCGCGCTCTCGGCCGCCGAGCGGAGCGAGCTCATCGAGCTGCTCGTCGACGCGGCCTCGGCGGACGGCCGGCTGTCGCCGCACGAGCTGGTGGCGGTCAAGCGCGTGAGCGACGCGCTCGGGCTCTGAGCCGGCGCGAGGCGGCCGCTACGGCGCGGGCGCGGGCGCGGGTGCCGGTGCCGGCGCGGGTGCCGGTGCCGGTGCTGCTGGAGCGGCGGGCGCCGCTGGGGTCGTGCCTGCGGGCGCGGCCGGGGTCGCCGGTGCCGCCGGAGTGGTGGGCGCGGCCGGGGTCGCCGGAGCGGTGGGCGCGGCCGGGGTCATGCCTGCGGGCGCGGCCGGGGTCATGCCTGCGGGCGCCTCGGGTGTGGCGCCGGGGGCCGGCGCCTCCGGCGTCGGCGCCGGGCCCATCGACGGCGGCGCGATCGAGCCTTCGGCGGGCGCGGGCGCGGCGGAGCCGAGCTCCGGCGTCAGCGGCGTGAGCGTGGCGGCCGAGCCGGCCGAGCCCGCCGAGCCACCCTTCAGCGTCTCGTTCTTCAGGCGCTCCTTCTCGTCGGCGAGCTCCTGCTGCTTCTCGCCCCATTTCTCGAGCGCGTCGGCCGAGTTGTGGCTCGCGATGAACGCGAGGACCATCGACGTGATCATGAAGATCGTCCCGGCGACCGCGGTCAGGCGCTTGAGGAAGCTCGAGGCGCCGGAGCTGCCGAAGACGGTGGCCGCGTTACCGCCGCCGAACGCCGCCCCCATGCTGCCACTCTTGCCGCTCTGCAAAAGCACCGTGAGCATCAGGAACAGGCACACGATGATGTGCAGAGCCGTGACGAGGGTCGACATGGAAGTCCTTGCTTCTAGCCCAACACGCTACGGGGTGCAAGACGCTAGCTGACCCGTGCGGCCTTCACGATCGCAACGAAATCAGCAGCTTCGAGTGACGCGCCGCCAACTAACGCCCCATCGATGTCCTTCTCGGCCATGAGCGCCTCGGCGTTCGACGGTTTCACCGAGCCGCCATACTGGATCCGGATCTCCCCGGCGGCAACGGCACCCAGACGATCGGCCAGGCGCCCGCGGATGTGCGCGTGGACCTCCTGCGCCTGCGCCGGCGTCGCCGTGCGGCCGGTCCCGATGGCCCACACCGGCTCGTACGCGATGACCAGCCGGGCCGCCGCCGCGCCCGCGTCGACCCCGAGATTCGCCAGCGCGCCCGCCAGCTGATCATCGACGACGCCGAGCGTGCGGCCGCCGTCGCGCTCGGCGAGCGTCTCGCCGATGCACACGATGACGCCGAGCCCCGCCGCGAGCACCGCGCGCGCCTTCTTGCCCACCGACTCGCTCGTGTCGCCGAAGTGCTGCCGCCGCTCGCTGTGGCCGACGATGCACCAGCCGGCGCCCGCGTCGGCGAGCAGCGGCGCCGCGACCTCGCCGGTCCACGCGCCGCTCCCCTCCCAGTGGCAGTCCTGGCCGGCGACCGCGATCTGCGTGCCCTCGAGCCGCTTGGCGACCGCGGCGAGCGAGAGGAACGTCGGCGCGACGCCGACCGCCACGCCCTTCACGGCGCCGAGCTGGTTCTTCAGCTCGGTGACGAGCGCCACCGACTCGGCGATGGTCTTGTGGAGCTTCCAGTTGCCGACGACGAACGGGGTCCGCATGGCCGCGGTAGTAGCACACTCACGCGGCGTTCCAGCGCACCTGGTACTCGCATCGCTCGGCGCCCGCGCACACGCAGGCCGGGTGCGTCGCGGTCACGCCCTCGGCGCCCGTCAGCTCGACGACGCGCTCGAGCTCGGCCGCGACCATCGCGCAGATGTCCTTCGAGCCGGGGTAGCCGCGCAGCGCGACGTCGGCCTCGCCCGGGTGCACGGTCACCTCGGCCTCGCCCCAGTCGTGGTAGCGGGACCAGAACACGGGGAGCGCGGCCATCACCTTCTCGGCCGACAGCGAGCTCGGCTCGGCGCCGTACAGCCGCGCGAACGTGGCGCTCATCGTGCCGCGGCCCACCTTGCGCGGCATGAGCTGGTTCGGCACCGACGCGCGCGCGCGATCGAGCGCCTCGACCAGATCGCCGAGCTCGATCCACGACAGCGGCGCGAGCGTCGCCGCGAGCGCCGACGCGAGGTGCGGCGCCTCGGCGACGATCTTCGCCATCCCCGACTCGCCGAGGTGGTGGCGGAGCAGCCGCGAGAGCACGCGCAGGTGGGCCGCTCGGACCCGGCCGCCCGCGGTGCGCCGGCGGAGCGTCTGCATCACCTCGTCGGGATCCGGCGCGTCGAGGCCCGCCGTCGGCGCGAGCAGGAGCTCGGCCATCTTCGTCGGATCGCCGGTCGGCGAGAGGCGCGCGCTCAGGTGGTTCGCCGGCAGGCGCTCGAGCGCGCGCCCGAGCGCGATCGCGAACGTCGACGCCGAGGACCAGCGCTTCTTCGGCGTCGGGTGCAGCGCCTTCACGACCACCGCGTCGACCGCCTCCGACAGGCTCTGGCGGTGCTGGCTCGGCGGCACGATCGGATCGTGGAGCTGGCGGTGCACCACCTGCGGCGCCGGGCCGGAGCCGAACGGCGCGCGCCCCGTCAGCATGCAGTAGACGGTGGCGCCGAGGCCGTAGACGTCGGTGGTCGGCGCGTCGGAGCGCTCGAGGAACGACTCCGGCGCCGCGAAGCCCGGCGTGCCGGCCGCGTCGCCGCGGTCGCCGGCCTTGACCGCGATGCCCACGTCGACGAGCACGGCGCGATCGCGCTCGCGGTCGAGCAAGATGTTCGCCGGCTTCACGTCGCGGTGGATGAGGCCGCGCTCGTGCATCGCGTCGAGCGCGTCGCCGATCTCGAGCGCGATCTGCGTGACCGCCGCCGCCGGCAGCCACTCCTTGCGCTCGAGCGCGGCGTGCAGCACCTCGGACAGGGGCTGCCCCTCGACGAGCTCCATCGCGAAGTAGACGTCGCCGGCGTGCTCGCCGAGCGCGAACACCTGGACGAGGTTCGGGTGGTGGAGCGACGCGAGCAGGCTCGCCTCGGCGCGGAACCGCGCGACCAGGTCGCTGTCCGACGCCAGGTCCGAGCGCAGGACCTTGATCGCGACCGGCCGCGCGAGGCCCATGTCCTCGCAGCGGTAGACGACGCCCATCGCGCCGCGCGACAGCTCGTGGAGCACGCGGTAGACGCCGCCGAGGACCGTGCCCGCGGACAGCGAGGACGCGTCGACGCCCGCGCTCGCGTCCTCGGCGGCGCGCTCGTCCGGCCCGATGACGCGGACATCGCCCGCCGGCGCGCCGCGCAACGAGCCGTAGCAGCGGGCGAGGGCGGCCTCGCCGCTGCGCTCGCTGATGCCGAGCTCGGTCGCGACCGCGCGCACGGAGACGTGGAGCGCGCTGCCGTCGTGGACCTGGAGCGGCTCGGCCTGGATGTTCTGGATCAGCTTGCGCACGACGGGCAGGGCCTGGCTCGCGGTCGCGCCGACGAGCAGGACGCCGAGCTCGTCGCCGCCGAGCCGCGCGATCGGATCGTTGCCGCGCACCGTGGCGCGGATCCGGCTGGCGGCCTGCGCGAGCACCTCGTCGCCGACGCGGTGGCCGTGGGCGAGGTTGATGCGCCGCAGGCTCACGATGTCGATCACCGCGAGCGTCAGCCGCTCGTCGCGCCGGTTCGCGGCGGCGGCCTCGTGCGCGAGCGTCTGCTCGAACGCGCCGCGCGTCATCGCGCCGGTCAGCGGATCGTAGAGGCTCGCCGCGAGGAGCCGCTCGCCCTCGGCGACGAGGCGGCGGTGGCTCCCCAGCCACGACAGCTCGCGCGCCAGCCGCGCCGCGAGCGCGCGCAGGTCGCTGCGCTCGGCCTCGGAGAAGCGCCGCGGGGCATCGGCGATGAGCGCGACGAGGCCGGCGACCTCGGTCGGGCCGGAGCGCAGCGCCTCGGCGATCACGGCGCGCGGCTCGTCGCCGCCCGCGATCACGGTGCCGGCGGCGGCGGAGGCGATCCGCGCGGCGCCCGCGATCTGCACGCGGTAGCCCTCGGACGGGTGCGGGCGCGCGGCGGTCGGCGTGAGGTTTCTGCCCTCGCGCCACCACACGATGCAGTCGGCGGCGCCGAACCCGTCGGCGACCGCGCGCAGCGCCTCGCGGGCGGGGCCGCTGAGATCGATGACCGACGTCGCGATGAGGGCGCGCGCGCGGACGAGATCCTGCTCCGGCGCCGCGGGCGCGGCGCGCGCGATCGCCTCGAGCGACGCCGGCGCGACCGGGGTCAGGAGCACGCCCGCGGCGCTCGCTTGCGCGGCGGCCCCGGCCACCCGCGACGGGTTGGCGCCGTCGCCGACGATCCAGCGCGGCGGCCCGCCCTCGGCCGGCGGCGGGAGCTCGGGCGCGGAGAGCGGCGCGATGAGCAGCGCGGCGCAGCCCTCCGGCGGCGCGGCGGCGGGCGGCGTGGCGGCGAGCGTGACGTTCACGCGGCCGGCGGCCGCGCCGAGGTCCGCGATCAGCCGGCCCGAGGGGTCGACGATCGCCAGCCGCCGCTCATCTGCCACGGCGGCATCATAGCCCTCGCCGCCGTCAAAATGTCCCGACCACGCCGGCCGTGGCGCCGCCGCGGACGCCCGCGATCTGCGGCGCCCACGCTGCCCGCGGGCGATCCCGCGCCGCGGGGCCGGCCGCCTGCGGCTTTCGCTCGGTCCGCCGGTGGATCGGCTGCCCGAGCCAGGTGCCGTCGACGGCCATCGCGATCAGGACGCCCGCGGTGATGCCGATCAGCTTGCCCTCGCTGCGCAGCGAGTCCTCGCAGATGTCGCACGCAGGCGTGCCGTCGAGCTGCTCGCCCGCGAGGCCCAGGAGCAGCGGCAGCCCGGCGCGCAGGCCGAAGCTGATGAGCGCGCGCTTGCCCTGGCGGTGGGCGCCGTGGATCAGCGGCGCGGTGAAGAAGTACGAGGCGATCGCGAGCGTGGCGATCGCGTCTGGCCGGCTGTTGTCATTGGCCCGGAGCCGATCGATGGCGAGCGACAGCACGACCACCGCCGCGTCGGGGCCCACGATCTGCCAGCGGTAGCTGTGCTGCTGCCGCGGCGCGTCGTCCTCGGGCGCGGCCGGCTCGACGCTCGGCCGCACCAGCGCGGGCGGGATGACCGGCGTGCTCGGCGGGGGCTCGGTCTCGGCGGGCGCGGCCTCGGGCTCGGCGGGCGCGGGCGTGGCCGCGGGCTCGGCAGGCGCAGGCGCGGCCGCGGGCGGCGGCGTGTCCGCGAGCGCGGGCGCGGTGAGGACCAGGAGCGAGACGACCGTCAGGGCGCGCATGCAGCTGCCGCTACTGTACAAGCATCGTGCCGCGCGCAAGCGGCAGAAATCAGCCTCTGAAAACCGCGGCTACGCGCGCAGCGCGGCAATCCCCGGCAGATCGATCCCCTGAATGAACTCGAGGCTCGCGCCGCCGCCCGTCGAGACGTGCGTGACCTGCTCGGCGAGCCCCGCCTGCGTGATCGCCGCTGCCGAGTCGCCGCCGCCGACCACCGTCAGGGCGAGCTTGTTGTCGGCGAGCGCGCGCGCGACCGCGAAGCTCCCCGCCGCGAACTTCGGCTTCTCGAACACGCCCATCGGGCCGTTCCAGAACACCGTGCGCGCCGCGGCCAAGGTCTTGCGGAAGCTCTCGACCGTGGCCGGGCCGATGTCGAGCGCCATCGCGTCGGCCGGGATCTCGTCCACCGACACGGCCCGGCTGCCCTCGTCATCGAGCCCCGTCGCGACCACCGCGTCCGTCGGCAGGTGGATCGGGATCTTCTTCTCGCTCGCCTTGCGCAGGAAGTTGCGCGCGATCGGCAGCTTGTCGCGCTCGACCTTGCTCTTGCCGAGCGCCTTGCCCTGCGCCTCGAGGAACGTGTTGGCCATCGCGCCGCCGATCAGGATCGCGTCGACCCGCTCGAGCAGGGCGTCGAGCACCTCGATCTTGTCGGAGACCTTCGCGCCGCCGAGCACCGCGACGTAGGGCCGATCCACCTCGCCGAGCAGCTTGCCGAGGACCTCGACCTCCTTGAACATCACGAAGCCCGCGCCCTTCTCGCCGACGAACTTGCACACGCCCGCCGTCGACGCGTGCGCGCGGTGCGCCGTGCCGAACGCGTCGTTGACGTAGACGTCGCAGTACGACGCGAGCTGGCGCGCGAACGCCTCGTCGTTCGCCTCCTCGCCGGGGTGAAAGCGCAGGTTCTCGAGCATCGCGATCTGGCCGTCGCGCAGATCGGACACGACCTTGCGCGCGCCGTCGCCGACTGGTTCGTCGGTCAGCATGACCTCGGTGCCGAGCAGCTCGGCGAGCCGCGCGGCGACCGGCTCGAGCGAGTACTCCGGCTTGACCTGGCCGTCGGGGCGGCCCAGGTGCGAGCCGAGCACGATGCGCGCGCCGCGCTCGATCAGGTGGCGCACCGTCGGCAGGGTCGCGCGGATGCGCGAGTCGTCGGTGACCTTGCGGGTGCCCTTCTCCAGCGGGACGTTGAAGTCGACCCGGACGAGCACGCGCTTGCCCTCGACGGCGAGGTCCTGGACGTGCTTGATGCCGGCGGCCGGCGAGGTCCCCGCCGCCATCACAGCCGCTCCGCGACGAACTTCGCCAGATCGAACAGCCGCTGCGAGTAGCCCATCTCGTTGTCGTACCAGGCCATCACCTTGACCTGATCGGCGATCGCCGTGGTGAGCGGCGCGTCGACCGACGCCGAGTGGAGATCGCCGTTGTAGTCGCTCGACACGAGCGGCTCGTCGACGACCTGCAGGATGCCCTTGAGCGGGCCCGCGGCCGCGTCGCGGAACGCCTGGTTGACCGTCTTGGCGTCGGCCGCCTTCGCGAGCCGCGCCGTGAGATCGACCAGCGAGACGTTCGGCGTCGGCACGCGGATCGCCATGCCGTCGAGCTTGCCGTCCATCGCGGGCAGGACCTCCTTGAGCGCCTTCGCGGCGCCCGTGGTGGTCGGGATCATCGAGAGCGCCGCGGCGCGGGCGCGCCGCAGGTCCTTGTGCGGCAGATCGAGGATCTGCTGATCGTTTGTGTACGAGTGGATCGTCGTCATGATGCCCGAGACGATCCCGAACGTCTCGTGCAGCACCTTCGCGACGGGCGCGAGGCAGTTCGTCGTGCACGACGCGTTCGAGATGACGTGGTGCTCCGCCGGCTTGTACATGTCGAGGTTGATCCCCATGCACAGCGTGACGTCGGGGCCCTTCGCGGGCGCCGAGATCAGGACCTTCTTCGCGCCGCCGGCGAGGTGCTTGCCCGCGCCCTCCTTGTCGACGAACTTGCCGGTCGACTCGATCACGACGTCGACGCCGGCGTCCTTCCAGCCGATCGCCGCGGGGTCCTTGACCGCGCTGATCCGGACCGAGTCGCCATTGACGACCAGCGCGTCGCCCTTCACCTCGACGGTGCCCGGGAACTTGCCGTGCACCGAGTCGTGCCGGAGCAGGTGCCCCAGCGTGCCCACGTCCGTCAGATCGTTGACGAGGACGAGATCGAACGTGTCGGGGGCGGCCGCCATGCAGCGCACGAACCCGCGACCGATGCGACCGAAGCCATTGATGCCGATGCGAACCTTCGCCATGGCGCGCACCCTAGATCGGATCGCGGGGCGCTGCCACAGGCTGCGCGGTTCGCGGCGGCCTGCGCGTCGCGTTTCGCGACGGCTTACGCGACCTGCTGGTCGGCCTTCTCGTGGGCGCGCGAGATCTTCATCGTGACCTCGCTGATGAGCTCGGTGGCGAGGGCGACGATCTGCTTCTCGTCGAACCCTTGCGCCTCGAGGTCGCGGTAGATCGACTTGGCCAGGATCTTCACCGCACGGGTCTTGGCTTCACGGTCGGTCATGGACGACCGACGCTTCCAGCACTCGGCGTGCCAGCGCGCGCGGCGCATTAACCATCCGGAATCTCGATTCGCGGCCGGGTCGCCCGATCGGCGAATGCGTGTGCCTCGACGCACCCACTGCATACTCTTCTACGCACACGGTCGGACCATCGGATCGAGAGGGGGCCTTCCCGCCCCCTCTGGCCCGGCAAGCCGGGCCATTCACCCCCGCCGCGCGTCGCGTTGATCGAGAGGGGGCCTTCCCGCCCCCTCTGGCCCGGCAAGCCGGGCCATTCACCCCCGCCGCGCGTCGCGTCGCGCGGATCCGTTCAGCTCAGCTCAGCTCGTGCGATCGAGGCCGAAGAAGCCGCGGATCTTGCCGAGCAGGTCCCGCTTCACGTTCTCCATCCGACCCCGCCGCTGCTCGTCGTGCTCGTCGCGCGCCGCCTCGAGCGCCATCCGCCGCGTCGCGAGGATCTCGGCGACCGAGTCGGCGGCCGTCGGCGTCTCGCGCAGGATCCGCTCGAACGCCGGCTTGTCGACGCGGTAGCAGACGACGTCCGTCGCGGCGATGACGCTCGCGGTGCGGGCCTCGCCGGTCATGAGCGACATCTCGCCGAAGAACTGGCCGGCGATGAGGCGGGCCACGTCGCGCGCCTGGGGCCCCGCGCCGATCCGCACGATCGCCTCGCCCGAGACCAGCATGAACAGGCCGTCGTCGCGCGCGCCCTCGCGCGTGATCGCCTCGCCCGCTGCGAACGGCGTGTACACGAGGTCGCCGGCCAGCTCGTGCCGCGTCTCCTCCGGCAGGCCGCTGAACAGATCGACCGACGCGAGCGCCGCGAGCCGGCGCGCCAGCTCCTCGGACGCCTTGCGCTCGGCGCGCTCCGGCGTCTCCTGGGTCACGAACACCGAGCTCGCGGGGATCGACATCGGGATGTCGGCGCGGCGCAGCGCGAACCAGACGCGGATGCGCACCGCGCTGTCCGTCGGATCGTCGGCGGAGAGGTCCTCGAGCCAGTACCGCACGCAGTAGTGTGCGTAGCTGTCGCGCACGCCGAAGAACAGCGCGACCGGCGCCGGCTCGCGCGCCATGCGCGGCACCGGATCCGCCTCTAGCGCGCGCTGCACGGTGGCCAGCACCTCGGTCGGCGGCGTGCGGAAGTCGACGAAGAAGTCGACCTGGCGGCGCGTCTGGCGCGGCGCGCCGATGCGCCGGCCGAAGATCGTGACCTGGCTCTTCACGAGCGCGCTGTTTGGCACGATGACCGTGTTCCACGACGTCGTCTGGATCGCGGTGTAGCGCCAGCGGATCTCCACGACCTGGCCGCTCGGCTGGCCCGGGCCGAGCGAGACCCAGTCACCGACGGCGATCGACTTGTCGAGCTGGACCGACAGCCCGCCCATGACGTTGCCGAACGTGTCCTGCAGCGAGAACGCGATCACCGCCGTCAGCACGGCGCTCGTCGTGATGAGGCCCGCCACCGAGAACCCGGCGCGCTGCCCGACCACGATGAACGCGACGATCATCCCGAGGCCGGTGATCAGATCGAGCAGGATGCGCGGCAGGACCACGCCGACGCGCGGCAGGAGCGCGCGGAGCACCGCCGTGACGCCGAGCGTCACCGTGCCAAACCCCTTGAGCGCGAGCGCCGTGAGCGCGGCGACGTCCCCGTCGTAGCCGAGCCACTCCTGCCCGACCCCGAGCGCGAGCGCGACCACGTGCCCGACGACGAACATGCTCGCCGCGCGCATGTGCGTGCGCTCGATCGGGCGCGGCGCGCGCGCAACCAGCGCCAGCGTCACGAAGTACGAGAGGACGAGGACCGGCGTCCAGGAGGACCACAGCTCCGCGGCGAGCGTCGACCAGAAAGCCACAGGGAGAAGGTACTCTCTCGCCGCCGACGAGGGCGATCAGCTCTCGACGAATGCCTTGAGCCGCTTGCTGCGCGAGGGGTGCCGCAGCTTGCGCAGCGCCTTCGCCTCGATCTGGCGGATGCGCTCGCGCGTGACCTCGAAGTCCTGGCCGACCTCCTCGAGGGTGTGGTCGGACTTCTCGCCGATGCCGAACCGCATCCGCAGGACCTTCTCCTCGCGCGGCGTCAGCGTGGCCAGCACCTTGCGGGTCTGGTCGGCGAGGTTGACCGAGATGACGCTCTCGCTCGGCGAGATGATCGACTTGTCCTCGATGAAGTCGCCGAGGTGGCTGTCCTCCTCCTCGCCGATCGGGGTCTCGAGCGAGATCGGCTCCTTGGCGATCTTGAGGACCTTGCGGACCTTGTCGAGCGGCAGCTCCATGCGCTCGGCGATCTCCTCGGGCGTCGGCTCGCGGCCGAGCTCCTGCACGAGGTAGCGCGTCGTGCGGACGAGCTTGTTGATCGTCTCGATCATGTGGACCGGGATGCGGATCGTGCGCGCCTGATCGGCGATCGCGCGTGTGATCGCCTGCCGGATCCACCACGTGGCGTACGTCGAGAACTTGTACCCGCGCTTGTACTCGAACTTGTCGACCGCCTTCATGAGGCCGATGTTGCCCTCCTGGATCAGGTCCAGGAACTGCAGGCCGCGGTTCGTGTACTTCTTGGCGATCGAGACGACGAGGCGGAGGTTCGCCTCGACCAGCTCGCTCTTGGCGCGGTCCGCCATCCGCTCGCCCTCGTGCAGATCGCGGAAGGTGGAGCGGAGCTCGGGCGCCGTCGAGCGCGCCTCCTCCTCGATCACGGCGACCTTGCGCATCGCCTGCTTGATCAGCTCCTCCATCTCCTCGAAGTCGGCGACGGTGAGCATCGTCTTCTTGCCGACGGCGCGCGCCCGCTGCGGCGACGCGCGCATCTCGCGCAAGGTCTTCCGGATCTCGTTCGCGGGCATGCCCGCGCGGCGCTCGCACTCGCGGATCTCGGCCTCGGCCTTGTCGAGCTTGACGATGATGTTCTTGAGCTGCGCGACGATGCGGTCGACCGTCGGCTTGTTGAGGCGCAGGTCCGAGAGCTCCTCGAACATCTGGGCGCGGTTGGCCTTCTGCGCCTCCTTGACCTTCTTCTTCTTGCCCTCCGAGACGCCGGTCTCCATGACCTTCTCGTCGAGCTTCTCGGTGTCGCGCTGGAGCTTTCTGACCTTGTCGATGATCTTGCAGACGCGGTCGACGTAGAACTGCTCGTTGAACTCGGCCTCGTCCTCGTCGATGTCCTTGACGACGTCCTTGACGCGGACCTTGCCCTTGCGCAGGCGCTCGCCGATCTCGAGCAGCTCCTCGACGGCGACCGACGAGTTCAGCACGGCCTGCAGCATCTTGCGCTCGCCGTCCTCGATGCGCTTGGCGATCTCGACCTCGCCCTCGCGGGTGAGCAGCGAGACCGAGCCCATCTTGCGCAGGTACATGCGGACCGGGTCGCTCGTGCGCGAGTACGCGTACTCCTCGTCCTCGTCGACCTCGCCGTCCTCCTTCTCCTTCTCGATGTCGAGGCCCTTGGGGGCTGGATCGACGAGCTCGGGGCGCCGGGCGCCGGCGCCGTCGACGACCTCGATGCCGTGCTCGCCGAGCGCGGAGAGCCAGCCGTCGATCTGATCGGTCGAGACCACGTCCTCGGGCATGTGGTCGTTGACCTCGTCGTAGGTGACGAAGCCCTTCTGCTTGCCGAGCTCGATCAGCTTGTCGCGCATCGAGGTGTTGTCGCCGCGCGCGCCGCCGCCGCTCGAGCGGCCCTTGCCCTTGACGGTCTGCCGGCTCTCGGCCTCGAGCGCGGCCGCGTCGGCGTCGGCCGCCGAGCTGCGCGGCGCCGGGGCGCCGGGGACGAAGTCCTCCTCGTCGTCGTCGAAGGTGCTCGCCAGCGGGACGTCGTCCTCGTCGTCGAGATCGATCGGCGGCTTCGCCACCTTGCTGGGCTTGCCGGGCTTGGGCGCCTTGGGGATCGGGACGAAGTCGTCGTCCTCGTCGTCACCTCCACCGCCGAAGTCGTCGTCATCGTCGTCGCCCTCGTCGCGCGCGCGCGCCGGCTTGGCCGTCGCCTTGGCCGCCTTGCCGGCCTTGGCCTTCTCGTCCACCTTCTTTTCGATCCGGTCGATCCGTTCGGGCCGCTCGGGCCGCTCGGGCCGCTCGGGCCGCTCCGCTCGTTCGGGCCGCTCGGCCTTGTCGGGCCGGGCCTCGCGCAGCTCCTTGGCCTCCGCCTTGCCGTCCTTCCCCTCCTTCGCCTCCTTCTTCGGATCGGGCTTCTTGCCCTCTTTGGCCTCTTTCGTCTCCTTCTTGGCCTCCGGCTTCTTCGTGGCGGCGGCCTTGGGAGCGGGCTTGGTCTTGGGGGGGGTGGAACGCGCCATACTTAGTCGACCTGCTTTCCGTTCGACGTCTCACTGGCCAGTGACTCCCTGAGGCGAGTCACCAGCTCTCGATCCCCGTTGCGCATCGCGACAGCGAGCTGGGTGAGGATCCGCGCCTTGTGGCTGTCGCCGCGGCGCCGAGCCTGCACGAGCCCCTCTTGGACCTCGGCCTGCTCGAGGTCCGCCTTGCGGTGTTCGAGGTTGCGCAGCTGCCCGAGGAGCTCCGCGCGTGGATCCTTCGCTTCGGCGTACTTTCCCGAGAGGACGATCACGGCGGTGGGCTGGGGGAGCTGCACGGGGGCCAGCTCGATGAGGGACTTGCTCCCTTCCCGAGCCGCGGAATACATGTCGCGAAGGCGAGCGTCCGTCAAGAGCCAAAAAGCCCTGTCTGCCTCTGCGGTTGCCACCAGAGAGGGGTGGTCCGCCAGGAGGGCGATGACCTCGACTTCCTCGATCGGAGGCACTCCTGCGGGCCGAGCCGCGGCGCGCTCCGTCGAGCCGTCGTCGGGGGGCGCGTTCGGGTGGCCCGGCGCGTTCGGGTGGCCCGGCGCGCCTCCGTGGCCCGGCCCGCCGCCGTGGCGCGGCCCGCCGCGGTCGCCGGGGCGGCCCGGTCCGCGGTCGGTCGGCCCGTCGGAGGAGGCCCGCGCGACCACCCGGCGGATGACGCTGACGTCCACGCCCATGCCGGCCGCCAGCGCGCCGGCGAAGTAGTCCTGCTTCGTGGGGTTTGAGACCCGCGCGAGCAGGCGCGCCACCTCTTCGAGGGCGCGCGCCCGGGCGTCCGCGTTCCCGCGCGCCTTGCCGAAGACCTCGTTGGCGAAGAACTCGACGCCGCCCTGCGCCCGGTCGACCGTCTCGCGGAGGAGCTCGGCCCCGCCGCCCGCGACGAGGCTGTCCGGGTCGACGCCGTCGGACAGCGGCCCCGCGCCGCCGGAGCGCGCGTGGCCCGGGCGCCGCGCGATCAGGACCTCGACGTCGGCCTCGACGCACAGCTGCAGCGCGTGCATCGTCGCCTTGTAGCCCGCGCGGTCGCCGTCGTAGAGCAGGACGATCCGTTCGGTCAGGCGCTTCAGGACGCCGATCTGCTCGGGGGTGAGCGCCGTCCCCAGCGGGGCCACCACCTCCTGGAACCCCGCCTGATGGAGCGTGATGACGTCGAAGTTGCCCTCGACGAGCACCGCGCGCTTCTGCGTCGCCAGCGCGTCGCGCGCCTGCGCGAGCCCGAACAGGAGCTTGCTCTTCTTGTAGACCGGGCTCTCGGGGCTGTTGATGTACTTGGGGGGCGGGTCGTGGCCGTCCGCTGGGCTCTCGGCCGCGCCGACGACCCGGGCCGAGAACCCGGCGATCTCGCCGCCCGGCACGATCACCGGGCACACCAGCCGGTCGCGGTTTCGGTCGTAGTAGCCGCCGGCGCGCGGCCGGTGCGCGACGAGCCCCAGGCGCACCGCCAGCTCGAGGTCGCAGCGCTTCGCCTTCAGGTGCTCGGCGAGCGCGCCCCACTCCGGCGGGGCGTAGCCGAGCTGGAACCGCTCGGCGGTCTCCGTGGACACGCCGCGCTTGGCGAGGTAATCGCGGCCCGGCGCGCCGCGCTTGGGGTCGGCGAGCAGCTCGCGGAAGAACGCCGCGGCGACCTTGTTCAGGTCCAGCATGGCGAGGCGCTCGCCCCGCGCGCGCCGCAGCTCGGGCGACTCCTCGATGCGCGGCACCGCGATGCCGAAGCGCCCGGCGAGCTGCTCCGCCACCTCGACGAAGCTCTTGCCCTCGAGCTCCATCACGAACGTGAACACGTCGCCGTGCTTCTGGCAGCCGAAGCAGTGGTAGAAGCCCTTGTCGGGGGAGACGTTGAATGACGGCGTCTTCTCGCCGTGGAACGGGCAGAGGCCCTTCCAGTTGCGGCCCGCCTTCTTCAGCTGCACGTGCTGGCCGATCACGGCCACGATGTCGGCCGCCTGGCGGATCTGCGTGATGACGTCGTCCGGAATCATGCCTGTCGTCGCAGCGGGAACGGCGCTTCGCCCCGGCGGTTCCCCGGCTGCCTCGCCACACCATGCACCAAGGGCCGAGTAACGCCAAATCTCCGGAGATGACGCGCCGGGGGGAGCGCGGCACCGGCTCGGTTAGGACGCGGCAGGCGCGGGGGGGGTGGCCGCCGGGGCGGCCGGCTTGGCCGGCGCCGGTCGGGAGGCATCGATCATCGCGTAGAGGACGAGCGCCAGCGTCAGGGCGATCCACAGCCCGAGCAGCGTCTGGATCGCGCGCGTCGTCCCGGCGGCGAGCTTCGGCCCGTGGTCCTCGTGGCCCAGGTCATGCCGGTGCTTGCGCCGGGGCGTCCCGGGGAACTCGCTGGCGTCCGTGCCGCTCATCTGGGGCGGCACCTTGCCGGGCCTTCCCCCCGAGGTCAAGCGCTGAGCTACCCTCCGCCCGGCGCGTCGGCCTTCGGCCGACGCTTACCGGCTCGCCGCCGCGATCAGCTTCGCGAACGCGGTGCCCGCGGCGTTGGCGAGCGCCTCGGCCGCCTCGACCCCGGCGCCCGGCGCGAGGGTCAGCGCGATCGCGCACATGACCTGGCCGCTGATCGAGATCGGGATGATCGCGAGCTCGTCGCCCGTGTCGCCGAGCGAGCGGCGCAGCAGCTGATCGACGGGCCCCAGGTCGATCGCCCGCGCGCGCACCGGCGACTCGGCGTCGATCGCGATCGAGACCAGGCCCGGCGGCGTCGGCCCGCCGATCGGCACCGCGATCTGCGGCAGCTCGTGGCCGCCGCGCGCGAAGCCCTTCCAGCTGATCGCGACGTCGCCGCGCTTGACGAGCAGGATCGCCGCCTCGCACGCCGGGACGAACCGGTCGAGCGCGTCGAGCACCAGGTCGGCGACGCGGTCGCGATCCGTGCTGCGCCGGATCGAGCGCACCGCCTCGACGAGCGAGGCGCCCGCGGCGCCCGGCGAGCCGGCGACCGCGATCCGCCGCAGCGCGATCCGCCCGACCGTGTGATGCTCGGCCTCGGTCGTCAGCTCGTCGGTGATCGTCCGGACGTACCGGCGCCGCTCGTGCTCACCCGTGTCCTCGTAATCGCGCGGCTCGCGGGGCTCGCGGAGGGCGCCCGTGTCGTCGAAGCTCGCCGAGACCGGCACCGAGTCCTCGTCGCCCAGCCCGAGCCCCGGCTCGGGGATGGCGAGGTCGAGCGCCGGCTCGTGCATGCGCCGCGGCGGCGTCGGCCGGAGCACCGGCAGCTCCTGCGTGTCGCCGATCACGAGGTCGGGCTCGCTGTCGGGCGCGATCGGGAAGATCTCGAAGTGCAGGAACGCCGGCACCGACTTGTTGCGCGGGCGCAAGAACCGCAGGTCGCGCGGGATCTGGTAGACGCGCTCGAGGTGGTAGGCGATCCGCAGCTCGGCCGCGATCGTCGGCAGGAGCCGCGCCGTCGGGACGTCGAGCTCGTGCGCGAGGTGCGCGATCGCCTGCGGGGCCAGCGGCGCCGTCGAGACGATCACGATCCGGTCCTTGAGCTTGCCCGAGCAGAACAGCGGCACCGCCGAGTAGCGCTCGGCCACCGCGGGCGGCAGCCGCTGCTGCAGCACCGGATCGGCGCGGTCGAAGTGGCGCGCCAGCGCGGGCGGGAGCCGGCTCTGGCGGCCGAGCATCCGCGCCAGCTCGTCGAGATCGAGGTGGCCGAGCTCGACGAGGTTCGTGCCGAGGCGGCCGCCCCACATGACCTGCGCGCGAAGCCCCTGCTCGACCTGGTCGGTCGTCACCAGGCCAGCTGCCACCAACAGCTCCCCGAGGCGGGCCATTGATCGCCAGTCTAAGCGATCAGCGCGCGGTCACGCGATGGTGACGTCGCGGCATCCGTCGCGCGGCCGCGGCGTGGCGGCGCCCGCTCAGGCGATCGTGACGTCGCGGCACAGATACACGTCCTGGATGGCTTGGAGCAGCGCCACGCCCTCCTTGAACGGGCGCTGGAACGCCTTGCGCCCCGCGATGAGCCCCATACCGCCCGCGCGCTTATTGATGACCGCGGTCATGACCGCGTCGCGGAGGTCGTTCTCACCCGCTGCGCCGCCGCTGTTGATGAGCCCCACCCGGCCCATGTAGCAGTTCGCGACCTGGTACCGGGTCCAGTCGATCGGGTTGTCGCTCGTCAGCTCGGTGTAGACCTTCTTGTGGGTCTTGCCGAGGCCCTTCAGGGCCGGGTCGTTGTAGCCCCCGTTCCCCTCGGGGAGCTTCTGCTTGATGATGTCGGCCTGGATCGTGACGCCCAGGTGGTTCGCCTGGCCGGTCAGGTCCGCCGCCAGGCTCTGATCGCCCTGCGGGGTCTTGAACGCCCCGTTGCGGACGTAGCACCAGAGCACGGTGAACATCCCGAGCCGGTGCGCCTCGGCGAACGCGAGCGAGATCTCGTGGAGCTGGCGCCGCGACTCCGGCGCGCCCCAGTACACGGTGGCGCCGATCCCCACCGCCCCCATGTCGAAGCACTGCCGGACGTCCCCGAACAGCGTCTGGTCGTAGGTGTTCGGGTACGACAGTAGCTCGTTGTGGTTGATCTTCACGATGAACGGGATCTTGTGCGCGTACTTCCGCGCCACGATCCCGAGGACGCCGTAGGTCGACGCGACCGCGCTGCAGCCGCCCTCGATCGCCAGCCGCACGATGTGCTCGGGGTCGAACATCTGCGGGTTCGGCGCGAACGAGGCGCCGGCCGAGTGCTCGATCCCCTGATCGACCGGCAGGATCGAGAGGTAGCCCGTGTTCGCGAGCCGGCCGGTCGAGAACATCCGCGCCAGCGCGCCCATGACGCGCGGCGTGCGATCCGAGTACGTGTGGATGTTGTCGAGGTACTCCGGCGAGGGGATCGTCAGCGCGCTCGCTGAAATCGTCTTGCACTCGTGGTCGAGCAGCGTCGCGCGCTCCCCGAGGATCTCGCGAATCTTCTGAAGGTCCATGGAGCCGGTTGTATCGGGCCCCCTGGCGGCGAGCAACGCCCGCGGCGGCGCGCCGCGCTGCCGCCTCCGAGAAATGGTTGATCCCGCCCGGGCGCCCTGGATACAACGCGGGGGTACGCCCGCGGCGGCCCGCGCGGCTGCCATCCCGACGCTGCCATGGCTGCCATGTCCGACGCCCCCGCCGTAGGCATCCGCCCCGAGCACGCGGGCCGCGACGCGCTGATCGCGTGGGCGGTCGTGGCCGCGCTCGTCGTCGGGCTCGTCCGGATCAACGTCAAGCTGCCCGCGATCGGGCACCTCGGCTCGGCGCTCGTCGCCGTGGTCTTCATCTATGTGCCCGTGGCGCTCGCGTGGCGGCGCAGGGAGGACCTCGACGATTACGGCTTCCACTGGGAGCCCGTGCGGCGCGGGCTCGTCATGGCCGCCGTCGCGATCGCGGCCGTGTTCCCCGTGTTCGTGCTCGGCTACTTCGCGTTCTACGAGACCGCGTGCGGCTCCACGCTGCTCGAGAGCCTCGTGCCGCGCGGCATGTGCGCGCGCTACGGCGGCCTCGACGCGCTGCACGTGCCCGAGCTGTCATGGATTTCGCCGATCTCACCGAGCTCGCCCGCCGGCGCGAACGTCGTGTCCGCGGAGTTCGCGGCCGTGCAGCTCGTCGTCGTGGCGCTGCCCGAGGAGCTGTTCTTCCGCGGCATGCTGCTCGGCCTCCTCGAGCAGCGGTTCCCGCCGGCGCGCCGCGTCCTGGGCGGCGGGATCGGGCTCGCGCTCGTCCTGTCGTCGCTCGCGTTCGCGCTGATCCACCTGCCCAAGGACGGCGATCCGCGCGCGCTCGCCACGTTCTTCCCCGGCCTCCTGTTTGGCTGGATGCGCTCGGCCACCGGCTCGATCCTCGCGCCCACGCTCACGCACGCCGCGTCGAACATCCTCGTCCGCGTCCTCGAGCTCGCGGTGCTGCGGTGACCATGCCCGCGCGCGCCGCCTTCTTCGACATGGACAACACGCTGCTCTGCGTGGAGACCGGCATGTCGTGGGTCCGCTTCCTGCGCGGCCGCGGCGAGCTGCCGCGGCAGATGCTCGCCAAGGCCATGTACTGGAGCGCGCTGTACCGGCTCGCGGTGCTCGACATGGAGACCGTGTTCGGCAAGCTCGTCATGGATCTGCGCGGCGACTCCGAGGCCGACATGATCGCCAAGTGCGAGATCTGGTTCCGCCGCGACATCGAGCCCGAGATCGCGCCCGCCGCGCGGGTCGCCATCGAGCACCACCGGCGCGCCGGGCACCTCATCGTGCTCGCCACCGGCTCCACGCAGTACGCCGCCCGCCCCGTGGCGCGCGGCGTCGGCATCGAGCACGTGCTGTCGTCGGTGCTCGAGGTCGAGGCCGGCACGTTCACCGGCCGGGCGCGCGCGCTGTGCTTCGGCCACCACAAGGTCCGGCTCGCCGAGGCGTGGGCGTCCGAGCACGGCGTCGATCTCGGCCAGAGCTACTTCTACTCGGACAGCTACAACGATCTGCCCATGCTCGAGCGCGTCGGGACCGCCATCGCCGTCAATCCCGACGCGCGGCTCCTCCGCCACGCGCGCCGCCGCGGCTGGGCCGTCCAGCGGTGGATGTAGCGCGCAGGCGATCCGCGCATTGCGCGCGCGCTGCGCCGTGGCCATGGTCTTGGCCATGGCCAGCGAGGCGGAGGCGCCAGACCGCATCCCCACGCGCACGGCGTGCGTGATCGCCGGCGCCACGCCCGCGCAGGTCGCCGCCGTCGGCACGTCCGAGCGCATCTGGCTGCGCGAGAACCGGCTCGGCACGCTCGTCAGCGGGCGCCCCGGCGACCTCGTGATCGACTACGCCGCGGAGCTGCCCGGCCCCGTCTACGACGTCATGTACAACGCCGGCACCGGCTGGTTCGCGGTGACGATCTACCGGGGGCTCACGCACACCACGCGCTGGGACAACCGCCCCGGCACGAACGCCGGCTACCCGCGCGTCGGCGACGTCCTCGGCGCCACCACGCCGCTCTCGATCCTGGTCGCGCTCGACGTCTCGTCCGCCGTGCTCGGCTACGCCGAGGCCTGAGCCCCGCGCCTTCGGGGGGCGCGTCGATCAGCGACCCGATCACCGACCCGTTGGGGCCGTGTATGCTGCGCCCCGCCATGGGACAAGCAACGAGCCTGCGCGGCCTGGCGGCGATCCCGGCCGTGCGCCGGTTGATCGAGCTGGCGCTCGACGAGGATCTGGGGCGCGGCGACGTCACGTCGAGCGTGACGCTCGGGCCCGAGGGGCCGCGCGTCACCGCCGAGATGAACGCGCGCGAGCCGATCGTGGCGTTCGGCCTCGACGTCGCGACCGCCGTGTTCGCGCTGGTCGATCCGGCGATCGAGATCGAGCAGCACGTGCGGGACGGCGCCCGCGCCGAGCGCGGCGCGGTGCTCATGACCGTGTGCGGGCCCGCCCACGCCGTGCTCGCCGCCGAGCGCACCGCGCTCAACTTCGCGCAGCGGCTCTCGGGCGTCGCCACGCTCGCCAAGCGCTACGCCGACGCCGTCGCCGGCACGAAGGCGCGCGTCGTCGACACGCGCAAGACCACGCCCGGGTTCCGCGTGCTCGAGAAGGCCGCGGTCGCCGCCGGCGGCTGCGCCAACCACCGGTTCGATCTCGGCTCGGGCGTCCTCATCAAGGACAACCACATCGCCGCGTGCGGCTCGGTGCGCGCCGCCGTCGAGGCCGCGCGGGCCCGCGCGCCGCACCCCTTGCGGATCGAGGTCGAGGTGACGAACCTCGGCGAGCTCGACGAGGCGCTCGCCGCCGGCGCCGAGATCGTCCTGCTCGACAACATGTCCCCCTCGCAGGTCGAGGTCGCGGCCGCCCGCGCGCACTCGCGCGGCGCCGTGGTCGAGGTCTCCGGCGGGGTCACGCTCGCCACGATCCTCGACTACGCGCGCGCTGGCGCAGACCTCATCTCCGTCGGCGCGCTCACGCACTCGGCGCCCGCCGTGGACATCGGCCTGGACGTGAGGAGCTAGGGTGACCGTCGCCGGCTGGCTCGGCCGCCGCGTGATCCACCTGGACGAGTGCGACTCGACGAACGACGAGGCCGCGCGGCTCGCGCGCGCCGGCGCCGAGCACGGCACCGTCGTGATCGCCGGCTCGCAGCGCGCCGGCCGTGGCCGCGACGGCCGGGCCTGGCTCTCGCCGCCCGGCCTCGGCCTCTACCTGTCGGCCGTCGTGCGGCCGATGCTGCCGCTCCCGCTCGTGCCGCCGATGTCGCTCGCGATCGGCGTCGGCGTGTGCGAGGCCGCGCGCGAGGCCGGCGCCGACGCCCGGCTCAAGTGGCCCAACGACGTCCTCGCCGCGGGCCGCAAGCTGGCCGGCGTCCTCGTCGAGGCGCAGAGCCAGGGCGGCCGGCTCGAGGCCGTCGTCGTCGGGATCGGCGTCGACCTCGGCGGCGAGCTGCCGCCCGAGCTCGCCGCGCGCGCGATCACGCTCGCCGCTGCCGCCGGGCGCGGCATCGATCCCGCCGCGTTCACCGCCGCGCTGCTCCGCCACGTCGAGCGCTGGATCGATCGATACGTCGCCGCCGGCCTGCCGCCCGTGATCGCCGCGTGGCACGAGCGGATGGCGCCCCGGCTCGCCGTCCGCGCGGTGATCGACGGCACGCCGCTCGAGGGCGAGGCCGCGGGGCTCGACGAGGGCGGCGCGCTCCTCGTCCGCGACGCCGCCGGCCGCCTCCATCCGGTCCGCTCCGGCGACGTCGACGTGATCCGGGTCATCGCGCCGCCCGCGCCGGGACCGGAGTCCGCGCCGGGCCCGTGCTAAAGACATCTCATGTCGCGCCAGGGACCGCCGGTCGGCATCATTATAATAGTGGTGGCCGTGACCGCCGCCGGCCTGCTCCTCTGGATGCTCGTGCGGAGCGGAGACGACAACGCCGGCAACGCCGGCAACGCGCCTGGCGCGCCCGCCCCCGGCGAGCGCGTCGCCGGGGGCACGCCCGGCACGCGTCAGGACCCCGGCGACCCCGGCACCTCCGGCGACCCCGGCACGGCCCGGCCGTACGGCGGTGCGCCGTCCGGCGAGGCCCCGCGGCTCCCGCCCGGGCCCGAGAGCACCGAGCGGCCCGGCGCGCCCAAGGTCACCGACGCCGACCAGGCCCGCCGTGACAGCTCCGATCGCCCGCCCTCCACCGAGACCGTGATCAACGGCGTCCGCGTCCGCGACCATCGCCGGGACCGCTCGAAGCCCATCTCGCTGCCGACGACCCGCCCCCCGCCGCGCGATCGCCGGATCGCGCCGGAGCTCACCGGCGAGATCACGAACCGGATCGTGCCGATCGTGCGGGACTGCGCGAACGCGAACCTGCCGCCCGAGGCGCGCGGCGCGCGGCCCCGCGTCGAGGGTCAGGTGGTGATCGCGATCAAGGAGAAGCAGGCGCGCGTCACCCAGGCCATCGTCGAGCTCAGCGATGTGACCGGCGGGACCGTCGATGTCGCGCGGCGCTGCATCGAGGACAAGGCCGTCGGCCTCACGCTGCCCGCGGCCGCCGAGGAAGATCTCGAGGACTATCCGATCCGGATCAGCTACGCGATCCCGTCACGCTGATAGCCTGACCAGGTGACGCGTCTGGGGAGCGCGTGCGACGCGCGGCTCTGCGCGCGCGGCAGCTTCGTCGCGGCCGCGCGCGACCGCGCCGTCGCAGACGCTGGCCAGCTGCGTCACCGTGCCAGGTGGTGTCACGTGCTCCGCGACCGGATCCGTGTGCCCGCGTAGTACAGCTGGTGCAAAGGCGGTTGATGCGCTCCTCCCGGATCTGTATAGTGCCGCGCTCTATGAGCCGGATCACCGACGGCGCGCAGCGCTCGTTCATGATCGCGATGCTGGTGATCGCCGCGTTGCTCGGGTCGGCCTGCGACATCCAGCAGGAGCTGAATGCACGCAATGGCAACCGGAGAGCCAACCGGCTGTTCCAGGGCATGCAGTTCATCGATGCGGCGGCCGAGTACGAGCAGTCGCTGCGGCAGGTCGAGAACCCGCCGCTCACGGACCCGAACGCCGCCACGCGGTTCCCGGTCGTCCACTACAACCTCGGGCTCGCGTACTCGAAGATGTACCGGCCCGGGTACGAGAAGCCGATCCTGCTCGGCGAGTCCACCGATCCCGTCTGCGGCGCGATCCCGAACGCCAAGTCGCTCCAGGCGCAGGTCTGCGTCAAGCGGCCAGATGCGCAGGATCAAACGGACAAGCGGCGGTTCAGCGAGTGCAACGAGCCGAAGGACTGCGCCTCGAGCTTCGAGTGCAAGAAGGCGACGCTTTGCACCGCGACCTCGGCGCAGCTCGCCGACCTCGCCGCGTTCCACCTGCGGCTCTGGATCAAGGCGCAGCCCAGCGACGACGCGCTCGCCGCCGAGCTGAAGGACGTCCGCGAGGAGATCAAGGCCGCTCAGAAGAAGCACGAGACCCGGATGGCCGCGCTGCCGCAGGGCGACGAGGACGCCAGGGCCGGTGAGCTGCAGCGCAACAAGGCCGTCATGGACGAGCTCAACAAGCGCGTCGACGCCCTGACGCTCAAAGACGACATGCGGAAGATGATGACGCAGGCCTGGCTCGACACGAACCAGTACGAGACCGCGCTCAACTTCTGGAAGCAGGAGCTCACGGCCAAGCCCAACGATCCGGGGATCATGGGCAACATCGCCGGCATCTACCTCAAGGCCAACGACTGGCGCTCCGCCATCCAGTGGTACCACAAGGTCGCGGAGGCCGAGACCGACCCCGGGCAGAAGGTCGCCGCGCTCAACTCGATCGGGAACGTCGCCTGGTCGAAGCTCAACTCGAAGACGCTCGACATCAAGGACAGCATCGAGCTGGCCGACTACGGCATCGGGGCCGTCCAGAAGGCCGCCGAGATCCAGCCCAAGCTCGGGAAACTCTACGGCCTTCAGGCATCGATCCTGAGCTTCCGCTCGCTCACCCACGGCGCCTCGTTCGCGCTCTCCATCGATCGCGCGAACGCGCAAGACCTCTTAAAGCTCTCGCGCGTCTTGAACGAGGAGGCGAAGAAGCAGCAACAGGGGCAGGCCCCGGCACCACCCGCACCAGCGACTCCAGCGACTCCAGCGACTCCAGCGACTCCAGCGACTCCAGCGACTCCAGCGACTCCAGCGAAACCCCCTGCACCCGCACCCGCACCGAGCAGCCCGTCACCTCCCGCCCCCACGCCACCTGCGCCGGCATCACCGTCGATGTCGGGCGGGCCGACCCCGAAAACCGGCGGCTGATTCGCCTCCAAGGAGCAGCCGATGAGCAAAGACGACGACGAGATGACGAAGCCGTCCGCCCCGGAGACCGAGGGCAAGGACACCGCTGGCACGGACAAGGCCAGCTCTCCCAAGATCGAGGCCAGCGCGGCCGAGGCCAGCGCGGCCAAGGCCGACGCGGCCAAGGCCGACGCGGCCAAGGCTGACGCGGCAGACGATGCCGCCAAAGAAGGCGCCGCCAAAGAAGGCGCCGCCAAAGAAGGCGCCGCCAAAGAAGGCGCCGCCAAAGAAGGCGCCGCCAAAGAAGGCGCCGCCAAGGAAGCCAAGGCCGGTGCCGCCAAGACCGGCGCGGCCAAGGCCGGCGCGGCCAAGGCCGCCCCCGCCAAGGTCGCCACCGCGAAGGACAGCCCCGCCAAGGACAGCCCCCGCAGCAAGGTCACGTCGGCTTCGGCGAGCATGTTCGGCTCGTTCACCGCGGCGAAGAAGCGGAAGGTGCCCAAGTGGGCGCTCCCGATGCTCCTCGGCGCGGCCTTGCTCCACGCGGTGATGTTCGTCTCGATGTGGATCAAGACCGTCTGGGAGATCGAGCAGCTCGATCCGCCCAAGACGAAGTTCGACCTCGCGCTCGCGCCCGCGCCTCCGCCTCCGCCTCCGCCTCCGGCGACCGGCCAGAAGCAGAAGCCGCAGGAGATCGTCAAGAAGAAGATCAAGGTCAGGGACATCGTCCAGCCGATGAAGATCGAGAAGGACGTCCAGCCCGTCGAGGCCGTCAACAACTCGTTCGGCGTCGAGGGCGAGGGCGAGCCCGAGGGAGACGTCAACGGCGTCCAGGAGGGCGTGGTCGCGGCGCCGCCGCCGCCGCCGCCTCCTCCTCCTCCTCCGCCGCCCCCACCGCCGCAGACCGTGCCGCCCACGTTGCTCGAGGGCTCGCGCATCTCCGGCGAGAAGATCATCACGCCGGACGACGTCACGAAGACCGAGATCCAGCGCTCCGGCAAGGAGAAGCTGGTCGGCTCCTTCAAGCTGTGCCTCAACGCCGAAGGCGATATCGCCTCGATCAGTCAGCTCAAGAGCACGGGCTTTGGCTCGTACGACTCGAAGATCCAGCGCGAGATGCGCACCTGGAAATACCGCCCGTACATGGTGAACGGTAAGGCCGTCCCTGTGTGCACGGCCGTCACGTTCATCTATTCGCAGAAGTAGCAGGACGCCAACTCACCCTCACAGGAAAGTGCCATGGGAGTCGACCTCGTAGAGATCTGGGGACACATGAGCATCATCGTGAAGTTCATCACGGTGATGATGCTCGCGATGTCGGTGTACATGTTCTACATCATCGCGGAGCGGCTCATCACGTATCGCGCCGCGAGCGATCAGAGCATTCGCTACGTCCAGGCGCTCGGCGACTACCTCCGCCAGCACAAGGTCAACGAGGCACTCAACGCGGCGCGCTCGATGCAGAAGAGCCCGGTCGCCAAGGTCATGGAGTCGGGGCTCACCGCGCTCCTCCAGGGGCGCGAGGCGCTCAAGTCGGACGGGCCCGATGACGTCGGCGACTTCGATCTGGTCGACTCCGTGAACCGCGCGCTCGAGCGCGTCAAGGAGCGCGAGACCTCGAACCTGCGCAAGGGCCTGGCCTTCCTCGCCACCACCGCCTCGGCGACGCCGTTCATCGGCCTCCTCGGCACGGTCATCGGCATCCTCGGCACCTTCCAGCTGCTCCGCGGTGGCACCGTCTCGATCAACGAGATCGGCCCCAAGATCTCCGAGGCGCTCGTCTCCACGGCGCTCGGCCTCGGCGTCGCGATCATCGCGGCCATGGCGTTCAACTTCTTCACGGCCCGCGTCGAGCAGTACGTGATCGACATGAACGACGTGTCCAGCGAGTTCATCGACTACGTCCTGCGCGAGGGCCGGGCGTAACCGGGGCGTGACCGCCATGTCCGCTGGTTCGGGACCCGGGAAGTCGAAGCGCCGCTGGCGCCTGTCCGGTCACAGGAAGCCGCACATCGATGTCGTCCGCAACGACATCAACGTGACGCCGCTCGTCGACGTCATGCTCGTCCTCCTCATCATCTTCATGCTGATGACGCTCGTCATGGGCCGCGGCCACGACGTGCAGCTCCCCGGCGCGAAGAACTACTCCCAGGAGAAGGACAAGATGCAGCCCGTCGTGACGGTCGAGCGTGACGGGGTGCTCTACGTCGAGAAGAACAAGCTGGGGCAGGTCGACGAGTCGACCTTGAAGGAGATGCAGAGCCAGATCGAGGCGATCTGGAAGGCGCCCAAGAACCCCGACGGCGTCGGGCGCGTGTACCTGAAGGCCGACCTCAAGGCCACGTACGACAAGGTCTATCCGGTCCTCGAGTACATGAACAAGGTCATGCTCATGAGCAACATCGATCTCGCGATCGCCAAGGACGCGGAGGAGAAATAGCCATGGCGATGTCAACCGGCGGGGGGGACAAGAAAGGCGTCCAGTCCGAGATCAACGTGACGCCGCTGATCGACGTCCTCCTCGTCCTCCTCATCATCTTCCTCGTGGTCATGCCGATCATGATGAAGATGGAGACCCTCGAGATCCCACGAAAGCTCGAGGACAACGAGACCGTCGCCGACCAGAACGCGGTGATGATCACCATCACCGTGAACCCCGGCGGCTCGGTCACGTTCGACGAGAACGGCAAGGAGTCGCAGATCAACGTCGCCGATCTGCTCTCGACCCTGCGCCCCAAGCTCGAGAACTGGCGCTCGAGCGGCGAGAAGGTCGTGTTCGTCCACTTCCACAACGACATCGAGTGGGGTGAGGTGATCGCGACGATGGACTCGGTCCGCAGCCTCGCGACCGACGTCAACCACGACGAGATCAAGGTCGCGCTGAAGATCAAGGAAGACCCGGCCGACGCCGCGAAGCAGCAGTAGGCACCGCCGCGCCGCGGGCGCTGCGACCATCGACGAGGCGACGACGCCTCAGGGGCCCAGCCAACGGGCCCCTTTTTCTTTGGTTTTTTGGTGCGGGGACGACTGCCAATCGCCGAGACTCGGGAGCAAAGGACCTCACGGAGCACGGAGCCATGTTGATGCGAACGCGCCTGGCCTGCGTCGTGCTCGCGATGACCGCGGGCGCCGCCTGCACCGATACCGACAGCGCGACGAACCTGAACCCCGCGGGGCCGCCCATGGTGCGCCAGGTCCGCTTGACCGAGCGGTACCTCGACAGCTCGATGACCACCCGGGATCGCGTCGTGTTCGCGTTCGGCACGCACCCGCTCGCGGATCCGTCCGAGGTGCACGCGGTGAGCACCGCGCTCGCCGTCGGTAACCACCTCCGCGTCATCGTGGACGAGCTCCTCGTCGGCAACAACCTCGAGGAGATCGCGTGCCGCGGCGCCGTGGACGACGATCCGGGCGGCGAGTCCTACGGCCGCATCCCGCTCGGCGCGGACCCCGACGACGTCGCGCGCTGCGCCGGCGCGGACGACGTGCTGCGGGAGACGTGCAAGGGCTCGGACTCGCACTCGGTCTGCATCTGCCAGCGGGACGGCGGCTGCTTCCGCGGTAGCGCGATGGTGGGGCGGGGCGAGCCCGTCGGCGTCCTCGACGTCAACCAGGACGGCTCGGCCGATGACATGCGCTTCATCGCCGGCGCGGTCGGCATCCAGTGCGGCTCGATCAACGTCCCGATCAACCTCGAGACGAGCTACTGGAACCCGTCCGGTGACCAGAACCGCCCGGCCATGGGCGGGTTCGACGCGCTCGGCCCGGCACTCGTCCTCGAGACCGCCGGCGCGCTGCCGACCGGCCTGCCGTGCAGCCTGACGTTCTCGCCCGACGTGGTCGACAAGCAGGGCGTCGCCGTGTGCGTGCCGCCCGAGGGCGACGTCGCCGCGGGCTGCACGCCGGGCGATCTCAGCGCGTTCTCGTTCGGCGTCGAGCCGCTGGCGATCAGCTCGAGCACCATCACCGACGGCCAGACCAACGTGTCGAGGACGCCGGCCCTCCTGTTCAACTTCCTCGCCCCGCTCGATCCGGGCTCGATCCAGAACATCCAGATCGCGCCGGCGCCGCCCACGCCGCCGGTGATCGCGTTCGCGGCGAACACGATGAACATGAGCGTCCGCCTCGACTTCACGGGCGGGCCGCTCGCGGCGCAGACCCAGTACACCGTGACGCTCCCCACCACGATCACCGACGCGTACGGGCGGCCGCTCAAGGAGGCCCGGACGCTCCGCTTCACCACCGGCAACTAGCCCGGAGCCCTCCCATGAAGGCAAAGCACCTCCTCTTCGCGGCGATGCTCGGGACCTCTGGCCTCCTGGCGGTGCGCGCGCCCGCCCCGGTGCGCGCGCAGTCGACGACCGACGGCGCGATCCAGGGCGTCGTCACAGACAAGGCGACCGGCGAGAAGCTCATCGGCGTCGCCGTCACCGTCACCTCGCCGGCGCTCGCGGGCGCCCAGACGACGCTCACGGACGAGTCCGGCTCCTACAAGATCTCGCCGCTGCCGCCCGGCGACTACATCGTGACGTTCTACTACCTCTCGGTCCGCCTCGAGCGGAAGGGCGTCAGCGTCGGCGTGAACAAGGCGACGCCGGTGTTCCAGCAGCTCGATCTGTCCAAGGCCGCCGGCGAGGTCGTGCAGATCGACGACAGCGCGCCCGCGATCGATCCGACGTCGACGACGCAGGGGATGACGATCGACAAGGGCTACATGCGGAACATCCCGGTGCCGGGCCGCACGTTCGAGGCCGCGCTCGGGGCGGCGGCCGGCGCGCAGGGCGACGCGAACGGCGTGTCGTTCTCCGGCTCGACGTCGCTCGAGAACCAGTACTACGTCGACGGCGTCAACACCACGGGCCTCACGTTCGGCACCGTCGGCTCGCCGATCATCAACGACTTCATCGAGGAGATCGAGGTCATCACCGGCGGCTACAACGCCGAGTACGGCCGCGCGACCGGCGGCATCGTCAACGTCGTCACGAAGAGCGGCTCGAACGAGCTCAAGGGCTCGGTGTTCTCGACGTTCAAGCCCGGCCTCCTGACGGCGGACGCCGAGACCACGCCGGTCAACGCCGCCTCGATCGACATGACGCGCAACAACGCCTACGAGCTCGACTTCGGCTTCGAGGTCGGCGGCCCGATCGTCCGGGATCGGCTCTGGTTCTTCGTCGGCTTCGTGCCGCGCTTCGAGCGGGACGACCTGATCCGGGTCACCAAGCGCCAGACGGACTGCCGCCAGCTCGAGGCGAGCGGCAAGCTCTCCGTCTGCAAGCGCGAGTTCGCCGACCAGCAGCCGGATCGCGACCCCGAGACCGGGTTCTACATCACCGACGAGCTCGATCGCGAGACCCGGACCTCCGCCGTCACGGCCTACAACATGCTCGGCAAGATCAACTTCGCCGTCACGCCGGAGCACCAGGGGCAGCTCGCGGTGACGGCGCTGCCGCGCACGGCCCGCCAGGACGGCATCTTCGGCCCGGCCCGGAACGGCTCCAAGGTGAGCTCGCTCGTCACCGACGCCTCGCTCAAGTGGACGTCGAAGTTCAACGACAACAAGACCGAGCTCGAGGCGGTCTTCGGCTGGCATCGCGAGACGCTCTCGACCGGCGGGATCGACGCCACGCTCGCGAACCGGCCGCTCCAGGTGCTGAACGACGGCTTGCTCTCGACGTGGGGGCGGGGCTTTGGGTCGGAGTCGCCGGCGACGCTCGCCGGCTGCGAGGACGGCGGGACCGATCCGTACCCGCTGATCGCGAACTGCCCGATGGACACGCGGCCGTACGTGGTCGGCGGCCCCGGCGCGATCAGCGACGATCGCGAGGAGCGCCGGTCGGCCAAGCTCAGCATGATCCAGCGCGTGAAGGCCGGCGGCAACCACGAGCTCAAGGCCGGCCTCGACGTCGACAACAACATCTCCGACAAGTCGCGCGTCTACTCGGGCGGCGCGTTCATCCAGAACTTCGTCGGAGCCGAGGCCGTCGTCGTGACCCGCTGGGTGCAGCTGCTCGGGCTCGAGGGCTCGGACCCGGTCAACAGCAACATGGACCCGCGGTTCGACAACATGTGCAACACGCCGGGCCCCGATGACGGCCTCGGGGGCGGCACGCTCACGTATCGGTGCGACTACCTCGGCGGCGCCGTGGGCTCGCCCGGCACCCAGATCACCGGCAACACGCTCAACTGGTCGGCGTACCTCCGGGACTCCTGGCAGATCCGCCCGAACCTGACCCTGAACCTGGGGCTCCGCTACGAGGAGCAGCGCATGCGGTACGCCGAGACCCTGCAGAACGAGACCGATCCGCTGACCCAGGTGGAGCTCGGCAAGAACGCGATGGTGCTCACCGGCAACTGGGCGCCGCGCATCGGCGTCCTGTACGACTGGACCAAGGAGGGCCGCTCGAAGATCTACGGGCACTGGGGCCGCTTCTACGAGTCGGTCCCGATGGACATCAACGATCGCTCGTTCGGCGGCGAGACCAGCTATCAGCAGACGTTCCAGAACGCCGGGGCGACGCCGTCTCCCATGAACAAGAGCTGCGGCGGCGGCACCGACGGCGCGATCGGCGGCCCCAACGGCGAGCGGTGCCTCGACGAGTCGCTGCAGGCCGGCGACGAGCAGCTGATCGGCGCGAGCGGCGTGCTCGTCGCCCCGGGCATCCGGTCGCAGTACATGGACGAGATCATCGCCGGCGTCGAGTACGAGCTCCTCGACGACCTCAAGCTCGGCGTCGCGTTCCAGAACCGCCGGCTCGGCCGCGTCATCGAGGACGTCTCGACCGACGGCGCGAGCACGTACATCATCGCGAACCCGGGCAGCTGGAGCGAGGCCGAGGAGAAGAAGCTCATGGAGCGGATCGAGAACGCCGACCAGCCGCTCAAGCAGCGGCTGGAGCAGCAGCTCGAGCTGTACCGGGGCATCCGGATCTTCGACAAGCCGCGCCGCGACTACAACTCGCTGCAGCTGACGCTGACGCGCCGGTTCTCGAAGCGGCTGTACGTCCAGGCCTCGTACACGTACTCGCGCACCGAGGGTAACTACCCGGGCCTGTTCTCGCCGGACAACGGCCAGACCGATCCGAACATCTCGTCGCAGTACGACCTGATCGAGCTTTTGGCGAACCGCATCGGGCCGCTGCCGTACGACCGCCCGCACTTCATCAAGGTCGACGGCTACTACCAGATCGACCTCAAGAAGCGCGGCGACCTGACGATCGGTGGCCGCCTGCGCGCGCTGTCCGGCGTGCCGGTCAACGCGCTCGCCGGCCACTACCTGTACGGCCCGAACGAGTCGTTCCTCCTGCCGCGCGGGCGGCTCGGCCGCACCGACTTCGATCACGGCATCGATCTGCACGTCGGCTACGGCCGGCCGCTCAACAAGCGGATGCGGGTCGAGGTCTGGGTCGACCTCTACAACCTCTACAACCACCAGGGCCAGGCCGGGATCGACGACAACTACGCGCCGCAGTTCAAGCTGTCGGGGCCGAGCTCGTCCGTGGGCGTCGAGCAGAACGCGAACCCGGTCTCCGGCGGCACGTATCAGGATCTGATCTTCGTGAAGTCGATCAACAGCAGCGGCGTCGAGACGGCGGTGCCGATCGGCAGGAACCCGAACTTCCGCAACACCGATCAGCGGCACGCTCCCGGCTACGCGCTGTTCGGCGCGCGGCTGATCTTCTAGAAGATCGATCCCGGCGCGTGTCAGCGCCGGGTGCTAGAACCCCCACCGTGTCCGAGCACGAGCGCATCCCGCTGAACGAGGAGCAGCGCGCCGCCGTCGAGCACGGCGACGGCCCGCTCATGGTGCTCGCGGGCGCGGGCACCGGCAAGACGCGCGTCCTCGTGCACCGGATCGCGCGGCTCGTCGAGAGCGGCACCGAGCCGTGGGCGATCCTGGCGGTGACGTTCACGAACAAGGCCGCCGGCGAGATGCGGCACCGCCTCCGCCACCTGCTCGGCGAGGCGGCGGACGCGATGTGGATCGGCACGTTCCACGCCACGTGCGCGCGCATCCTGCGGCGGTACGGGTACGCCGAGAAGGTCGGGCTGACCCGGAGCTTCGTGATCTTCGACGACGCCGATCAGGTGAAGCTCATCGAGCGGCTGCTCAAGGAGGCGGCGCTCGAGGCCGAGGTCTCGCCGCGCACGATCCTGGCGCGGATCGATCGGGCGAAGAACCGGAACGTCGATCCGCGCTCGATCAAGACCGGCATCTACGACGACGTGATCGAGCGGATCTTCCCGGAGTACCAGGCGCAGCTCGCCAAGGAGAACGCGGTCGACTTCAACGACCTCCTGCTCAAGGTGCTCGAGCTCCTGAAGCGGGAGGACACCGGGCGCAGGCTGAAGCTCCGGTTCCGCCACGTCCTCGTCGACGAGTTCCAGGACACGAACCGGGTCCAGTACGACCTCGTGAGCCAGCTCGCCGAGGCCACGCGCAACCTGACGGTCGTCGGCGACGACGATCAGTCGGTGTACTCGTGGCGCGGCGCCGAGCCGCGCAACCTGCTCGACTTCGATCGGGACTTCCCCGACGCCAGGGTGATCAAGCTCGAGCAGAACTACCGCTCGACGCAGACGATCCTCGACGCGGCGAACGCGGTGATCGCGAAGAACCGCGATCGGCACGAGAAGGCCCTGTGGACCGATCGCGGGGCCGGCGAGACGATCGAGATCTACCAGGCCGGCGACGAGCGCGGCGAGGCGTACTTCGTGGCGCAGTCGATCCGGCGGCTCGTCGACGACGGGCCGCTGTCGCCCAAGGACGTCGCGATCCTGTACCGGACGAACGCGCAGTCGCGCGTGCTCGAGGAGCACCTGCGCGCGGCGCGCGTGCCCGCGAAGGTCGTGGGCGCGGTCTCGTTCTTCGAGCGCAAGGAGGTGAAGGACGTCATCGCGTACCTGCGCCTGCTCGGGAACCCCGCCGCGGACTCGGCGTTCGAGCGCATCGTCAACGTGCCGGCGCGCGGCATCGGCGAGGCCACGGTGGAGCGGCTGCGCGCCGCGGCGCGCGCGAACGGCACCGGGCTCTACGAGGCGGCGCGGCTGGCGGCGCGCGCCGAGGTGGCCGGGATCGGGGCCGCGCCGCGCAAGAAGCTGTACGGCTTCGTCGATCTAATGGCGGGCCTCGCGGACGTCATCGCGGCGGGCGTGTCGGTGGCCGAGACGATCATCCAGGTCATCTATCGGAGCGGGATGCACGCCAAGCTCGAGGCCGACGGCTCGGACGAGGCGCGCGACCGGCTCGGCAACCTCGCCGAGCTCGTGTCGACGGCGTCCGACTTCGACGACGAGGTCGCGGCCGGCGGAGTGGGCGGAGGGGTGGGCCCCGACGACGAGGACGAAGGCGAGGCGGACGGCGCCGGCCGGCGGCCCACGGTGGACGCCTTCCTCGAGCGGATCGCGCTGTCGTCGGCGAGCGATCAGACGGCGGCGGAGCAGGTCGTGCTGATGACGATCCACATCGCCAAGGGCCTCGAGTGGCCGGTGGTGTTTTTGACCGGGCTCGAAGACGGGCTGTTCCCGTCGCTGCGCGAGCGCGACGGCGCGAGCGAGGACGCGGCGCTCGAGGAGGAGCGGCGGCTCGCGTACGTCGCGATCACGCGGGCGCGCGAGCGGCTCGTCCTGACGGGCGCGCGGACGCGGCGCGTGTGGGGCGAGTTCCGGCCGCAGGTGCCGTCGCGCTTTTTGGACGACGTCCCGCCCGGGTGCCTCGCGGCGCGGCCGCGAGCGGCGCCCGCGATGCCCAAGGGGCCGCGGATCGTCGACGGCAACTGGGCGCCGAAGCCGAGCGGGTTCGCGGCGCGGCGCCAGCGCGACGAGCTCGATCAGCGCGTCGACTACGACGACGGGCCAGTGTACCGCGTCGGCGAGGCCGACCACGTCCCCAAGGGCGGCTTCGCGGTCGGCGCCGCCGTCTCGCACCAGACGCTCGGCCAGGGCCGCGTCGTCGACGTCTCCGGCAGCGGCCGCGACCAGAAGGTCATCGTCGACTTCGGCGGGGCCGGCCGCAAGACGGTGTACGCCCGCTTCCTGCAAGGCGCCGACGACGGCCTGAACTGATAGCTGTCGCGGAGCGGCCGCCGTCGCCGTCGCCGCCGCCGCGGCTGCCCTCGAAGAGCGAGAGCGCGGGCGCCGGTGCTCGCGCGGGGACGCGCGGCGCTTGGCTCGGGGTCCCTCTTCGGACCCGCTCCGCCTCGGCGCGCCCCCGGGCGTTCACTGCTTCGCTGCGAGGGTGGTGCCCGCGGCCACGGCGGGTGGCGGTGCTCGGACGACCGGCGAGCCCAGGGGACCCCCGCGCCTCGGCTCCGCTCTCCGAAGAGGGCCCCTCGCGTGGCGCCGCGCGTTGGCGTGGAGCGAAGCACAGCCCGAACACTGCTGCGGCTGCCTCGGTGAGGACCTTGATCGAGCAGGAGCGCGAGCGGTCGAGTCTCACTAGCTGAGTGCCTATACTCATACCAATGAGTAAGCGGCTGCAGGTGTTGCTCGACGAGCCAGAGTACCGGCGGGTCATGCGCATCGCGCGGGCCCGGGGCATGAGTGTATCCGAGTGGGTGCGGCACGCGCTTCGCGAGGCGGGCCGCGATGAGCCAACCACCGACCGTAACCGCAAGATCGCTGTGATCCGGGCCGCCGCCGCGTGCTCGTTTCCGAGCGGCGAGATCGGGGACATGCTGGCGGACATCGATTCGAACATCCCTATGTAACTGGTCGGCGCCGCCCACCCCCATAAGGCTATCCGGGCGTGGTCCGCGTTGGATAGCCGCGCGGGCCGATCCGACCACCGGAGGTAGTGGACGAGCGGGACCTAAGTCCGCGCTACTCCGGCATCTTCTCGGTCACGAGCTTGACGGAGATTTCGGCGCGGCTGCGCCATACGGCGAGCATGATCGTCTTGCCGGCGGGCGTCTGCGCGACGATCCAGGGCAGGTCGCGGTGATCGACGGTGCGATCGCCCCAGCGGAGGACCACGTCGTCGGGGCGGAGCCCGGCGGCCGCGGCGGGCGAGCCGGTCTTCACCTCGGTCACGAGCGCGCCGGCGGGCTTGGGCAGGCCGAGCCGCTGCGCGACCTCGTCGGTGACGGGCTTGGCGAGCACGCCGAGCCAGCTCCGCGAGACGGAGCCGTGCTCGCGGAGCGGATCGAGCACGTCGCGCACCCGGCTCGCCGGGATCACGAACGACAGCTCGTCGGGCCGATCGCCGGTGGCGATCGCGACGCCGACGACCTGGCCGGCGGAGTCGAGCACCGGGCCGCCGGAGTTGCCGCGGTGGATGCGGGCGTCGGTCTGCAGGAACGTGCGGAAGCCGACCGCGCGCTTGGTGATGACCGAGCCGGCGGCGTTGCGGCCGGTCGCCGAGATGATGCCGGCCGAGGCGGTCACCTCGTCGCCGAGCGCGTTGCCGAGGACCACGACCCACTCGCCGACGGCGAGCTGGTCGGAGTTGCCGAGGCGCAGGCCGCGGAGCGGCGGCGCGCCGGCCGGCGGCTCGATCGAGAGCAGCGCGACATCGAGCTCGGGGTCGCGCCCGAGGAGCTTCGCGGGGAGCTCGGTGCCGCTGGCGAGCACGACGCGCAGCTCGGCGGCCGCGGCGGCGATGTGATCGTTCGTGAGCACGTAGACGCCGCTCGCCTCCACGAGGAATCCGGTGCCGAGCGCGACGTCAGAGACCGCGTCGGGCGAGCCGGGGAACATCGCCGCGGGCCCGGACTTGACCGGCGTGGCCGACCGGATCGCGACGACGCCGTGGCGGGCGTTCGCGACGAGATCGACGAACGAGCTCGGCCCATTGGGATAGAGGACGCGGGCGGCGGAAGGCGCGGCGGGCGTGGGCGGCGGCGGGTGTTCGGCGGACTCGACGCGCTCGCGGCAGGCGGCGAGCGCGAGCGCGAGCGCCGCGAGCGTGGCCCCCAGGTGCGTGGGGCCGAGCTTCACCCCGCGTCCTTCTGCGCGTCGACGTACGCCACGCGCAGGTCGTAGATCAGGCTCTGGAGGAGCTTCTTCTCCGTCTCGTCGAGGTTGCCCTTCGTCTTGTGCTCGAGCATGCCGAGCACGTCGATCAGGTGGCGCGCCGTCTCCAGATCGAGCGGGTGCTCGACGCCCTCGGGCGCCGGCATCTTCCTGAGCGCGATCAGCGCCGATGACGCGAGCGAGAGGATGTGCGTCGAGAAGTCGACGGGACCGACCGCGACGGGAGGCTCGTCTGCCATGCCCGCGAACATATCCGACATCTCCGAGTGGCGCAGGCGGGCGTGAGGGTCAGATCCATGTAATCGTTGGGGCTGGCATGGACACCCTGCGCGATCCGTACCCCACAGCGGCCGGAGAGCCGCAGCCGATCGAGCCCGGCCCGTCGGACACGCTGACGAGCCCGCCCGACGCCGCGGCGACCGGCGTGCCGACGGCGGCGGGCGCGCCCGCGGCGACGGGTGCGCCCGCGGTGGATGTCACGGCCATGACCGAGGAGGTCCGGCGGACGAGCGCGTTCCTCGACGAGGTGTTCGCGCAGGTCGGCCGCGTCGTCGTCGGTCAGCGCGACATGGTCGAGCGCGTGATGATCGGCCTCCTGACCGGCGGCCACTGCCTGATCGAGGGCGTGCCGGGCCTCGCCAAGACGCTGCTCGTGAAGACCTTGTCGCAGACCTTGAACGCGTCGTTCTCGCGCGTCCAGTTCACGCCGGACCTACTGCCGGCCGACATCACCGGCACGATCATCTACAACATGCACACGGGGCAGTTCACGCAGAAGCGGGGCCCCTTGTTCGCCAACCTCGTGCTCGCCGACGAGGTCAACCGCGCGCCGGCGAAGGTCCAGTCGGCGCTGCTCGAGGCGATGCAGGAGCGGCAGGTCACGATCGGCGACTCGACGCACCCGCTGCCGGATCCGTTCCTCGTGCTCGCCACGCAGAACCCGATCGAGCAGGAGGGCACGTTCCCGCTGCCCGAGGCGCAGCTCGATCGGTTCATGCTGCTCATCAAGGTCAGCTACCCGACGGCCGCCGAGGAGCGCGCGATGCTCGATCGGATGGGCTCGCTCGAGGTCCCCACCGCGCGCGAGGTGGCGTCGATCGACCAGGTGCGCGTGGCGCGCAAGGTCGCGGGCTCGATCTACATCGACGACCGCGTGCGCGACTACATCGTCCATATCGTGCAGGCCACGCGCAAGCCGCGCGACTACGGGCTCGGCGAGCTGGCGCAGCTGATCGACTTCGGCGCCTCGCCGCGCGCGACCCTGTGCCTCGCGGCGGCCGCGCGCGCGCACGCGTTCATCCGGCACCGCGCGTACGTCACGCCCGACGACATCAAGGCGATCGCGATGGACGTCCTGCGGCACCGCGTCGTCGTCACGTACGAGGCCGAGGCCGAGGAGGTCACGTCCGAGGACGTGGTGCGCCGCATCTTCGAATACCTCCCGGTGCCCTAGGCGAGCCCGCGATGTCGCTGTCGACCGCGGAGCTGTTCAAGAAGGCGCGCAAGATCGAGATCGCGGCGCGCCGGCTGGTCGACGAGCAGCTCGCGGGGCAGTACCACTCGGTGTTCAAGGGGCGCGGCCTCATCTTCAGCGACGTGCGCCCGTACTACGCCGGCGACGACATCCGCACGATCGACTGGAACATCACCGCGCGCATGAACTTCCCGCACGTCAAGCAGTTCGTCGAGGAGCGCGACCGCACGGTCAACCTCATGATCGACATGAGCGCGTCGGGGTACTTCGGCTCGCGCGGCGCGGCGAAGCGCGACCTGGCGGCGGAGCTCGCCGCGGTCGTGGCGTTCTCGGCGATCAAGAACAACGACCGCGTCGGGCTGTACATCGTGACCGACAAGGTCGAGAAGTTCGTGCCGCCGAAGAAGGGCCGCCGGCACGTCCTGCGGGTGATCGGCGAGATCCTCGCGTTCGAGCCGGCCTCCCGCGGGACGGATCTGGCCACCGCGCTGGATCTCCTCGGGAAGATCGCGCGCCGCAGATCGGTTGTGTTCCTGGTGTCGGACTTCCTGTCGGAGGGCTGGGAGCAGGCGATGCGGATCGCCCGCCAGCGCCACGAGCTGGTGCCGGTCGTCGTCGGCGATCCGCTCGAGTCGACGCTGCCGCGGGTGGGGCTGCTCGTGCTCGAGGATCTCGAGAGCGGCGACGTGGTGGAGCTCGACACGAGCGGGTACGCGGGCCGCGAGTTCGCGCGGCGGGCGAAGCAGGCCGCGTACGTGCGCGATCAGGCGCTGCGCCGGCTCAACGTGGACGTCGTCGAGATCCAGACGGACGCCTCGTACGTCGACGCGCTGATCGCGTTCTTCAAGGCGCGCGCGAAGCGGATGGCGCACGGATGAGGCGGCCGGCGGTCTTCGCGGCGTGCGCGATGCTCGCGGTGCTCGCGGTGCTCGCGGTGCTCGCGGCGGCGGGGCTCGCCGCGGCGCAGGGCGGCGGCTCGGCGGATCCGGGCGCGGGCTCGGGCTCGGCCGGCTCGGCGGGCGCGGGCTCGGGCGGGTCGGCGGATCCGGGCGCGGGCTCGGACCGGATCATCCAGCTCCCGACGGACGTGTCGGCGCCGCAGGTGACGGCGGCGGCGAGCCCGACGATCGTCCGCCTCGGCGGCAAGCTCACCGTGTTCATCCGGGCGACGTACGGCGACGGCGTCGAGGTCAACCTCCGCGAGCCGATCGAGCTCGGCGGCGCCTTCGAGGTGACGCGCAAGGTCTCCGAGGACAGCCGGAGCGCGGACGGCCGCAAGGTGCGCGAGTGGCAGCTCGAGGTGATCGCGTGGGAGCTGGGCGAGCTCGGCGTGCCGCCGATCGCCGTCACGTTCACGGTGTCGGGGCGCGCCGGCCAGGTGCGGACCAACGCGATCCGGCTGCGGGTCGAGGGCGTCCTCGGCGAGGCGGTCGACGATCCGAAGGCGCTCCGCGAGCCCGCGCCGCCCACCGAGCTGTGGCGGCGCGACTGGTTCTGGGTGTGGATCGCGTTCGGCGCCTGGGTCGCGGTGGGGGCGCTGATCACCGGCGTCCTCGTGTGGCGGAGCCGCCACCGGCGGCGCGCGACGTGGCTCGTCGCCGGCGTGGTGGCCGCGCCGCGGCGCATGGACGTGCCGAGCGCCCGCGCGCTCGAGCGGCTGCTCGCGATCGAGCAGTCGGGCGTGCTCGAGCGCGACGACGAGCGCAAAGGAGGCTACACCCAGATGGTCGAGGTGATCCGCGAGTACCTCGGCGCGCGCTACCGCGTCGAGATCGCCGACCTCACGACGCGCGAGCTCTTGCGCGTGCTGGAGCGGCGGGCGCCCGCCGAGGCGCGCACGCTCGTCGAGGCGTGGCTCGAGCGGTGCGACATCGTCAAGTACGGCGGGCTGCGCGCGACGCGCGCGGACGCCGGCCAGACGCTCGACGACGCGCGCGCGCTCGTGGTGACCACCACCGGCGCGCCGCCCGCCGCGGCCGGCGCCCAGGAGGCCGCGTGAGCGGCGACGCGCCCAAGGCCCGGCGCGCGGGCGCCCGCGCGGGCGCCGAGGTGTTGCGGCACCTCTTGCCGTGGCTCCTGGTCGTCGTGCTCGGCGCGCTCCTCGCGTGGGGCGGCGCGGAGTACCTGCGCTCGAGCCAGGGCTCCGAGAAGCTCGTGTGGCGCTCGCCGAACGCGCGGTGGCTCGCGGTCGGCGGCGTGCTCGTCGGGCTGATCGCGTTCCAGCTCCGGCGCCGGCGCGCGGCCGCGATGGGCTTCTCCCAGGTCGGGCTCGTCGGCGCGCGCGGGCCGCTCGCGTGGCTGTCGGACCTGCCGGGCGTCCTGCGCGTGCTCGCCGTGGGCGCGCTCGCGTTCGCGCTCGCGCGGCCCGAGACGTACCGGACCGTCACGCACAAGACCGAGTCGATCGACATCATGATCGTGTTCGACATGTCGAAGTCGATGGAGGAGACCGACATCCCCCGCGACCGGTTCGACGCCGCGCAGCGCGTGATCCGCAAGTTCCTGCGGCGCACCAAGGACGACCGCGTCGGGCTCGTGATCTTCGGCCAGCAGGCGATGCTGCACACGCCGCTCACGCAGGACATGAAGGCGCTCGAGCAGATCGTGCGCGACCTCCAGATCGGCGACGTGCCGGAGCTCGGCACCGCGATCGGCGACGGGCTCGCGATGGCGCTCGCGTCGCTGCGGCGCTCGGACGGCCAGTGCGCGCGGATCGGCGAGGACGACCCGGTGTGCCCCAAGGACTTCCCGCGCTGCTCGACGAAGGGCTTCTGCGAGGGCAAGAAGCGCAACAAGATCGTGATCCTGCTCTCCGACGGCGACAACAACTGGACGACGCGGTTCGAGCCCGACGAGGCGGCGCGCCAGGCGGCCGAGATGGGCGTCCGGGTCTACACGATCCTCGTCGGGCGCGAGGAGTCCGATGTGTGGGGCGGCATGTCGGTCAACCCGGCCACGCTGCGCAGCATGGCCTCGATCACCGACGGCGAGTTCTTCCGCGCGACCGACTTCGAGAGCTTCGATCGGGGCTTCCAGGCGGTGCGCACCACGCTCGACAAGATCTCGCGCGTGCGCAAGGAGCGGATCCCCGACAAGCAGCTGTTCGTCGGCTTCGCGGCGATGGCGGCGCTCCTCTTCGCGCTCGACCTGCTCCTCTCGCACACGTTCCTGCGGAGGCTCCCGTGAGCGGCGTCTCGTTCGTCACGCCCACGCTCCTCTACCTCGCGGGCGCGGCGCCGGTGCTCGTGCTCCTGCTCCACGCCTACGATCGCATGCGGCGGCGGCAGCTCGGGCGGCGGCTCGGCGAGCTGCCGCTGATCCGGCGGGTGACGGCGAGCGTGTCGCCGGGGCGGCGGCTGTTCAAGGACGTGCTCCTCGCGCTCGCGCTCGGGCTGATCCTGTTCTCGGTGGCGCGGCCGCAGATCGTCGGCAAGCGGCGCGTCGAGCTGCAGGGGCTCGACGTGGTGCTCGCGGTCGACGTGTCGAAGTCGATGCTCGTCGACGACGTGAAGCCCACCGCGCGGATGGACAACAAGAAGCTCGAGAGCACGCGCCTCGCCCGCGCGCGGGAGCTGGCGGGCGCGCTGATCGACGAGCTGCCGGGCGATCGGATCGGCCCGGTCGTGTTCGCCGGCGCCGCGACGCACTTCCCGCTGACCGAGGACCACCAGGTCGCGCGGCTGTTTCTGAACGACCTCGGGCCGAACGACCTGCCGGTGGGCTCGAACCTCGCCGAGGTGTTCCGCGTGTCGCGGTGCCTCCTGCGGCCGGATCTCTACGAGGACCTCGGGTGCCACCGCGTCGGCCGGCGCGGCACCGGCGGCGATCCGCTGCGCGGCGAGAGCCTCGATCCGAAGGGCAAGCCGTCCGACGAGGAGGCGATCGAGAACGTCGTCGAGCGCGGCAAGGCGATCGTCATCTTCACCGACGGCGGCGACGCGGACGCGGCCACCGTCCGCGAGGTCGCGACCTCGCGCGAGCTCGGCATCGCCGTGTTCGTCGTCGGCATCGGCACGGCCGAGGGCGGCATCGTGTACGAGGTCGACGCGGTCACCGGCAAGCGCACGACGACGCCGAAGTCGACCGCGAGCGGCGAGCTGGTCCGCTCGCGCCGCGACGACGCCGGGATGCGGGCGATCGCGGCCGCGGGCGGTGACGAGCGCCGCTACATCATCGCCGACGCGGACGGCGAGGTGAACCCGCAGCCGATCGTCCAGGCGCTGCGCGCCGTGACCCGCGGGCTCGCGACGAAGCAGGTCCGCGACATGCGCGACATCTACCAGCCGTTCCTGTTCGGGGCGTTCATGCTGCTCGTGATCGAGGTCGCGATCGGCACCCGGCGGCGCCGCAAGTATCCGGAGGCAGCGTGACGCGCGCGTGTCAGAATCGGCGCATGCCGCGGCGGTCGCTCGCGCTCGTCCTGCTCCTCGCGCTCGGTGGCTGGGAGCCGCTCCGCTCGCCGGATCCGGACGTCCAGGCCGGCAACCGCGCGTACGCGGAGGGCCGGTACGACGACGCGCTCGCGGCGTACGACCGGGCGGGCAAGCGCGGCGGCGTGGACGCGCACGGGCTCGCGTTCGATCGCGGCACCGCGCTCGCGAAGAAGGCGCAGGCGACGAAGGATCCCGCGGAGCGCGCGAAGCTCATGGAGCGCGCGATGGACGATCTGAAGGAGGCGGCGAAGTCGAAGGACGCGCGGCTCCGCGCCGACGCGCACTACAACCGCGGCAACGCCCTGCTCGGCGAGGACTCGGTCGAGAAGCTCGGCGAGTCGATCGAGGCGTACAAGGACGCGCTGCGGGCCAACCCGGGGCACGACAACGCGCGCACGAACCTCGAGCTGGCGCTGCGCAAGCGCGAGAAGAAGCGGCAGCAGCAGCAGCAGCAGCAAGGCGGCGGGCAGG
>Ga0247790_10000044_pt1 | contig 71015 bp, 61 predicted proteins | sample UWRJS171409R4_FD_179913 | JGI IMG/M metagenome (GOLD analysis project Ga0247790, IMG submission 179913) | Soil microbial communities from Arlington Agricultural Research Station in Wisconsin, United States - UWRJ-S171-409R-4 | ecosystem: Environmental > Terrestrial > Soil > Agricultural land...
CGAGCGTGTCGGCGCCCGGCGCGGTGAAGTGCTCGGCGCTGTCGTCGAGCCAGGTCGTAAACCCGCTCGGCGGCCCGCACGTGCTCGTCTCCGGATCGCACGACTGCCCCGTGGGGCAGTCAGTCTCTTTCTGGCACGGCGCGCCCAGCGGCGCGTTCGGTCCGTAGCACGCGGCGAGGAGCGCACCGGAGGCGAGGGCGACGGCGATGGAGGAGCGCTCGACCATGGTGGACATCCTACTCGAGCCGGACGGCTCCCTCGGAGACAGAAGGCGAGATCATGCCGCCGCGCGAGAAGCGCTGGGCGTCGAGCGTGTTGACGCGCGTCACGCCCACGCCGCCGCCCGCGCCGCCGGCCTCGTCGAGGCCGTCCTCCCCGGGCCGCGCGGCCTCGCGCGCGCCGCCCGCGCCGCCGTCGCCGGATCGGCGCGTGCCGCTCGAGCCCTCGATGCTCCCGGCCGCGGCGGTCCCCGGATCGGTGCTCCCCTTCGGCGCGTCGAACGAGCAGGCCGCCAGCGGGAGGAGCACGCCGAGGCGCAAGGCGCGTGACGCATGCGGGATCATCACGCGGCGATGGTACCGAGGCGGTCCGGGCCCGCGGCGTGGCGGCGCTTACATCTTCTGGATCCGGAGGGCACGCTGCTCACCGACCACACCGGTGCATCATCCTGCGCGTCCGCCGCGCGTCCGCTGCGCGTCCGCCGCGCGTCATCCTCGCGTCCCGATCGCGTCACCGATCGCGCTCATGGCTTGGTAGGCTCGTAGCGTGGCTCGGCACCAAGGCTTGATCGCGCTCGCCTTGCTCGCGGTGCTCGGCGCGCCGTCGGGCGCGGCTCCGGCCAAGGCCAAGCCCGCGGCCGCCCACACGAAGAAGCAGGCCGTGACGGCGAAGAAGCGGCCGCGCGCCCAGGCGCCGAAGGCCTCGCGCTTCCTCGCGCCGGCTGATGCCACGACGGCGCCAGCGTACCGCTACGCCGCGCTCTCACAGGTCGACTGCGAGGCCGAGCTCAAGAAGCGCGGCATCGGCTTTCAGCGCGAGACCGCGCGCGGCGTGCTCGCGCCCGTGCGGCTGACCGGGCCGATCCAGGGCGTGCTGTTCCGGACTGATCTCGGCGATCAGGCGCGCGCGACCAGCCCGTGGGAGATCGCTGACTGCCGGCTCGTGCTGTCGCTCGACGACCTCGCCTCGATCCTCAAGGCGCACGACATCGTCGAGGTCCGCCACTTCTCGATGTACCGGCCGCCGCCGAAGTCGTGGCCCGAGGACAAGCTCGGCTCGCGCCACAGCGGCGCGCTCGCGCTCGACGCCGGCCGCTTCGTCGGCAAGGACGGCCGCGTGCTCGACGTGGACAAGCACTTCCACGGCGCGATCGGGGCGAAGACCTGCGGTCCTGGCGCCGCGCCGCGGCCACAGACCGCGGAGGCGACCGAGCTCCGCGCGATCCTGTGCGAGGCCGCCGACCGGCGGCTGTTCAACGTCGTCCTGACGCCGAACTACAACCGGCCGCACAAGAACCACTTCCACCTCGAGGTCACCGAGGGCGTGAAGTGGTTCCTCGTGCACTAGCGGCGCTCGCGGCCGTATCGCCTCAGAGGTCGCGCGGTGCCTCGCTGACCGTCCCGCCCGGCGGGTGCCGCTCCTGCTGCGCGCGCAGGTCGAGCGCCTCGAGGATGCGGACCAGCTGGCCGACGTCGTCGGCCGACGTCAGATCCGGCGGCGCCTCGGTCGCGGCGAGCGTCATCGATCCATCGGCGTGGCGCGCGATCTGCGCCCACCCGGCGCCCTCGACGCGCTCGCGGCCGAGCGTGTCGATCATCTTCGCGTTCCACCAGTTCAGCCAGTAGACGCCATCGGGGACGAGCGTCTCCTCGAAGTCGATGGCCTCGAGCAGATCGGGGAGCCCCGGCACGATGTGCGGGACCGGCTCGAACGTCTGCTTCGGGATGCCCGCGCGGATCTTCGGCGGCAGCGTGGCCAGGTTCTGCTCGGTGCGCTCGATCTGGCGGCGGCCGTGATAGGTGACGTGGAGCGCGAGGTGCAGCGTGTAGACGACGTGAGCGCCGAGCGCCACCGCGCACGCGTGGCTGAGCGCCATCATGCCATCCAGATCGAGGAGCTGGTGCTCGCGCGGCCCTGGCAGCGACAGCTCGAAGCTCTCGCGGCGCTGGTGCGGCGTCTTGGCGACCTGCACCATCGTCGTCCAGTGCGTGGGCCGATCGACGACGGCGAGCCCGCCCGGTCGGTTGATCGCGGTCGCGATGCGCGGCAGATCGAGCTCGACGCGCCGCGCCCGGTTCGTGTCGCCGAGCTGCCAGCAGAACGGCTCCGTCTGGAGCAGCGCCGGCAGCTTCTGGAGGAGCGCGAGCGTCGCGTCCGGCAGCGGTGTGCCCGAGCCTGCTACGCGGCGCGCGATCAGGGCCTGCGGCCACTGGTCCGGCGGCGGCACGTCGGTGCGCGGATCAATCACGATGATGTCCTCGTGCTCGCGCCGCTTCGCGCTGGCAGAGAGCCCGTCGGCATCCTGGAGGTCGACATTCATGCTCCCGACTTGCATCCCCGGATATGGAAAGTATCCGCAAAGCGTCGTGATCGCTACGCGGCTCGAGTCGCTCAAAGTCCGACACGGACCGACGCGGAGCCTGGCCTGGAAAGTGGCGCATCGTCGCGCATGCGACGCCGCTGTGGGAGCGATGCGTGGCGGCGCTCGCTGCGTGAGGTCGCGCGAACGGTCAGGGCTTGCAGTATCCCCTCATGTTGCACTTCTGGCCCTCGGAGCCGGCGGGGCAGGTCGATCCGTCGCCGGGCGTGCACTTCTGCGAGCATACTGGGTGACCGATCTGATCGAACGTATCGGTGCACACGCCGCTATCGCATTCAGATGAGCCGGTGTCGACGACGGACACGCACGTGGCGCCGAATGTGCCGTCGCCCGTCATGCCGCCCCCGTCGTCGTCGCTGCAGGCGCCGTGGAGGCCGAGGCCGAGACACAGGAGGACCATCCATCCGAGGGCGAGCTTCTTCATGCGCGGCATCGTCGCACGAAACTTTGCGGGCGTGAGAGAACCGTAAGGATCGGGTGCGGGGGGCGCGCGCCGCGACCGGGGCCGGCGGCCGGCTCCCGGCGGCCGGGCGTCAGTTTCCTGAGCGCGCGGTGGCATTGGGCCGCTGCTCAGCGCCAGCTCGCCGCCAGCGCGCGCGCTCGCGCGAAGCGGGCCAGCTTCGCGTCGCGCTCGTCGGCGGAGCTCCGCGGCTCGTAGCGCGCCTGCGCGCGGTGGCGCCGGGCGCGGAGCTCGGGCTCCGTCAGCGTGCCGAGGCGGAGCGCGGCGAGCGCGCACGCGCCGCTCACCGTGGCCTCGTCCTGCTCCGCGACCGCGACCGGCCGGCCGAGCAGATCGGCCACGACCTGCATGAGCGCCGCCGAGCGGGTGAGCCCGCCGTCGACGCGCAGCTCTGGGATCGGGAGGCCCGCGTCGCGCTCGACGGCGGCGACCACCTCGGCCACGCGGCACGCGAGCCCCTCGACGAGCGCGCCCGCCAGATCGGCCCGCGTGGCGGCGTTCGAGATCCCGAGCCACGCCGCGCGCGCGTCGCGATCCCAGTGCGGCGCGCCGAGGCCCAAGAGCGCGGGCACGCAGACGACGCCCGGATCGCGGCGCGCGCCTGCCAGGGCCGCGTCGAGCGGCTCGCCCTCGCCGAGCACGCCGATCTCGCGGAGCCAGCCGATCGCCGAGCCCACCGCGAGCACGCCGCCGTCGAGCGCGTAGCACGCGGGCGCGCCGGCGCGCTTCCACGCGACGGTGGCGAGCGTGCCGCCCCCGCGCGGCCGCGCCGCGCCGGTGTTCGCGTACACGAAGCAGCCGGTGCCGAACGTCGCCTTCGCGTCGCCTGCGTCGAGGCAGCCGTGGCCGGCGAGCGCCGCCGGCTGATCGACGACGCTCGCGACGATCGGCACGCCCGCCAGGGCCGAGCCCAGGGCCGAGATCGTGCCCGCGCTCGAGCACACGCCGAACCCCGCGTCGGTGTCGCGGATCTCGGGGAGGACGCCGGGCGGGATGTCGAACAGCTCGAGCAGGAACGGGCTCCAGCGGTGGACGCGCGTGTCGCACAGGAGCGTGCGCGCGGCCGTCGACGCGTCGGTCGCCGCCGCGCCGCCCGTGAGGCGAGCGATCAGCCACGCGTCGAGCGTGCCCGCGCCGAGGTGGCCCGCTGCGGCGAGCGCGCGCGCGCCCGGCACCTCGTCGAGGAGCCAGCGCAGCTTGGGCGCCGAGAAGTACGGATCGAGGGGGAGCCCCGTCTCGTCGCGGACGCGCGCGGCGATCGCCGCGTCCTCGGCGAGCCGGCTCGTGAGCGGCTGCGTGCGGGTGTCCTGCCAGACGAGCGCGTGGTGGAGCGGGCGGCCGGTGCGCCGATCCCACGCGAGCACCGTCTCGCCCTGGTTGGCGATCGCGATGCCGTCCGGGCGCACGCCGCTGGCGAGCACCTCGCCGACCACCCGCTCGATGCAGCGCCAGATCTCCTCGGCGTCGTGCTCGACCCACCCGGGGCGCGGGCAGATCTGGCGATGCGCCGCGTACGCGCGCGCCGCGATCCGCCCGTCCGCCTCGACGAGGCACGCGAGCGTGCCGGTCGTGCCCTGATCGATGCCGAGGAGCACGCGCCGGCTACGCCTGCGTCCCGGGGTCCGGCTCTGCCGCCTGGGCCGGCTCTTCTGCCTGCGCCTTGGCCGGCTCTTCTGCCTGCGCCGGTGCCGGCTCTGCCGCCTGCGCCGGTGCTGGCTCTGCCGCCTGCGCCGGTGCCGGCTCTGCCCCCTGCGCCAGCGGCGCGCCCAGCATGAGCTCGGTCAGCGCCCTGCTGAACGCGTCCGGATCGGGCAGCTGGCCCGAGTCCGCGAGGTGCGCCTGCCCGAGCAGCACGCGCGCGTACGACGCGAGCCGCGGATCGCTCTTGCTCGCGTGGAACATCGCCTGGAGCTTGCCGACCAGCGCGTGGCCGGGGTTCAGCTCGAGGATCGGCTTCACCTTCGGCGCCGCCTGCCCGAGCTGCTCCATCATGCGTTGCATGCGCATGCTCGGATCGTGCTCGTCGCTGACGAGGCACGCCGGCGATGACGTCAGCCGGTGGGTGAGGCGCACGTCCTTGACGTCCTCCTGCAGGTGGACGCGGAAGCACGTGAGCAGATCGCCGAGCTCGCGCTGCTTCTCCTCGAGCGCTTCGCTGTGCTGCTTGCGCTCCTCCTCGGTGCCGAGCAGGGCCTCGCCGCGGCCGATCGAGCGCAGCGGCTTGTCCTTGTACGTCGGCGCGCGCTCGAGCCACAGCTCGTCGACCGGATCCCAGAACAGGAGCACCTCGTAGCCCTTGGCCTTGAACGCCTCGAGCAGCGGCGAGCGCGCCGCCGTCTCGCGCGACGGGCCGACCAGGAAGTAGATCGCGTCCTGGCCCTCCTTCATGCGGCCGACGTACTGCTCGAGCGACACGAGCTTCGTCTCGCTCCCCGGCTCGCTGTGCGTGGACGGCGCCAGGATCAGATCGAGCAGCTTGTCCTTGTCCTTCTCGTCGAACGGCAGGAGGCCCTCCTTGAGCGCCGGGCCGAACGCGGCCCAGAACTTCTGGTAGTCCTCCTCCTTGTCGCGCTTCATCTCCTCGAGCGTCCCGAGGACCTTCTTGACGAGCTGCTTGCGGATGACCTGGATCTGGCGGTCCTTCTGCAGGATCTCGCGCGAGACGTTGAGCGAGAGGTCGTGCGCGTCGACGACGCCCCTCACGAAGCGCAGGTGCTGCGGCATCAGCTCCTTGCACTCGTCCATGACGAAGACGCGCTTGACGTAGAGCTGGAGCCCGCGCTTCATCTCGGCGCTGTACAGATCGAACGGCGCCGCCGACGGGATGTAGAGCAGCGCGTTCGCCTCGAGCGTGCCCTCGATCTTGACCGGGATCGTGCGCAGCGGATCGTTCCAGTCGTGCGAGATGTGGCGGTAGAACTCGCGGTACTCCTCCTCGGTGACTTCGCTCTTGGGGCGATCCCAGATCGCCTTCATCGAGTTGAGCGTCTCGTCGCCGAGCTTGATCGGGTACGCGACGAAGTCCGAGTACCGCTTCACGATCGTGCGGAGCACGTGCTCGGTCGTGTAGTCGCGCAGGCCGTGCTCGGTGTCCTCGGGCTTTAGGTGCAACGTCACCGTCGTGCCGACCTGCTCGCGCTCGCCGTCCTCCACGGTGTACGCGCCCTGGCCCTGGGACTCCCAGCGCGTGGCGCCGGCCTCGCCCGCGCGGCGGGTCACGAGCACGATCTTGTCGGCGACCATGAACGCCGAGTAGAAGCCGACGCCGAACTGGCCGATCAGCTCCGGCGACTTGCTGCCCTCCTTGAGCGCGCGCAAGAACTCCTTCGTGCCCGAGCGCGCGATCGTGCCGATGTTGTGGATGACCTCCTCGCGGCTCATGCCGATGCCGTTGTCGGAGAGCGAGAGCGTCCGCGCCTCGCGGTCCACCGTGAGGCGGATCTCCGGATCGCCCGGATCCGGCAGCTCGGTCTTCGTGAGCCGCTCGAACCGCAGCTTGTCGAGCGCGTCGGACGCGTTCGAGATCAGCTCGCGCAAGAAGATGTCTTTGTCCGAGTACAGCGAATGGACCATGAGGTCGAGCAGCTGCTGGACCTCGGCCTGAAACTCGTGGCGTTCGGTGGTCATCGTGAGCCCCGGGCAGTCTACGCCCCCCGGATGCCTAACCACGCGCCGCCGCCCGCGCAAGTCGAAGGGATCCCGATCCTGCCCCCGCGTTCCACTTCGCGACGATACGGCATAGGATAGCGCGCGATGCGCTGGGTCGTCGTCGTCGGGCTCGTGGGCTGTTACGCCCCCGCACCGCCCGAGGGCGCGCCGTGCGGCGAGGGCCTGCGCCGTTGCCCGACGGGCCAGACCTGCAACTCGGCCGACGATCGCTGTCACGCAGATCCGCCCGCCGGCGACGGCGCGACCGCGACCGACGGCTCCGCCGGTGTCTGCGTCCCGCGCCGCCTGCTCGCCGGCGGGCAGGCCGTCGAGGGCCAGGGCTGGACGATCGAGCGCGCCGGCACGGGCACCGTCACGTACGGCGGCGGCGTGACGGCGCTCTCGACCACGGAGAACGCGCGCCAGCTGATCGTGCTGCGCGACGCGTTTCCGTCGACCGAGTGGTCCCTCATGATCATGGCGCAGGTCGTCCAGAGCGGCGGCTGCACCGCGAGCCATGCCGCTGCGGCCTTCATGGCCGGCTTCCACGGCCCGGTCGGTGACACCGCCGACCGCGCGCGCATGCTGTGCGCGAGCGAGGGCAGCGTCTCGTGGGGCGACGGCAGCGTCTCCATCGGCGTCTCGCTCGACACGCTCGCGCAGATCAAGCTCGAGCGCACGGCGAACGGCATCAGGGCGAACGTCCTGGCCTCGGGCGGCATGGGCACGATCACGGGGAGCAACTTCACGAGCAACGGCACGATCGCCATCGGCGATCAGACGACGGAGCCCGGGCTCGACTCGATGATCAGGCTCGTCTCCGTCGATCTGACGTGCCCGTGATCCCAGGCGCGCCTCACGCAGGCGGCGGCGTGCGCACGGGCGCAGCTGCCGCGCGGGCGCAACTGCCGCGCGGGTAGCACCGCGCGGGTAGCGTCGATCGCGAGGTGCCAGCGCGCGGTGCGCGGCGCGCGCGGTGTGGCACTCCGTGCGGGGGCGGCGCGCACACCTCATGCGCGCGGCGCGGCGGTGCGCGTCGTGAGCCGCGGATCTCGACGGTGGCGCGCGATCTCGTCCGTGGCACGCGCGATGCTGGCGTTGCGCTCAGGAGGATTCCCAATGCGCAACTTCAGAGGAGAGCTCTTGGCGGCCCTGGCCGTGATCTCGGCGGCCACCGGCACTGCCCTCGCCCAGGGCCCCGATAACCCGAACCCGTCTCAGCCCATCATCAACGATCCGACCCAACCTTCGACGAACGATCCGGCCAACCCGACGAACACGGACGTGACGCCGGCCCCGGTGCAGGCGCAGACGGCCCCGGCGCCGACGACGGTGATCGTCTCGCCGCCGCCGCCGGCCCCGATCATCACCTACGAGCGCCAGCCCGGCACCATGGACAGCATGAAGCGCGTGGGGTTCTCGCTGAGCTTCGGCGGCGGCGTCGCGGACTTCACCGATCAGTCCATGCGCGACTCGACCGGCACCGGCGGCACCTGGGCGGTGCGCGCCGCGCTCGGCACCAAGACGCCGTTCGGCGTCGAGGCGTCGTACATCGGCTCGGCGCAGACGATCAACGCCCTCGGCCTCGACCAGAACTCGATGCTCGTCAGCAACGGCCTGCAGGGCGCGCTGCGCCTCAACGCGGTGGTCGGCGCGCCGATCACGCCGTTCGTCTTCGGCGGCGTCGCGTGGAACCGCTACAACCTGGCGAACACCACCCAGAACACGTCGGCGATCTCCGACAGTGACAACCTCCTCGAGGTCCCGGTGGGGCTCGGCATCGGCGGCAGCTGGAAGGGCCTCGGCTACGATCTCCGCGGCGAGCTCCGCTTCGCGACGCGCGAGGATCTCGTGCCCGCGCTCTCCGCCGGCCGCGACAACGGCAGCCACGCCGATATGCACCGCTGGGGCGTCAACGCGACGCTCGGCTACGGCTTCTGACCGACCGACGCCCTGAACGGGCCGACGCCTCCAGCTGCGCGAGCAGCTGGCTCGGCGCGTGCATTGATCAGGGCCGATGACAGGCCCTTCCGTGAAACGCGAAGAAGTTGCGGGTCTGCTCGGTGACGTGGACGACACGATCGCCGAGCGGATCGCCGGGACCGGTGCCACCGTCGACGAGCTTGGCGCGGCGGTCGATGACATCGATCACGAGCGCCGCTTCGGTGAGCGCCGGGTCCCCGCATCTACGAAGATCGCCGAGCTCCGCGAGATCCTCGCGGAGCTCGAGCAGGGCACGAGCCCCGGCGCACGTGTGATCGAGATGAGCGGCATCCCGATCGCGCGGTGACAGCGCTCACGTGGCGGCGCTCACGCGGCGCTCACGTGGCTCACGTCTCCTCGAGCACGTGCTCGTACGAGCCCTCGCGCACCACGAGCGTGCGCTTGCCATCGCGCTCGCCGACGGTGAACGGGAACAGCCCGATGATGCCCGGCTCGAGCATCGCGAACGCAACTTCGTCGCCCGGGCCGCGCTGCACGGCCACCTCGGTCGCGAACCGGCCGAAGTCGAACACCAGCGCGGCGCCGTCGCGCCGCACGGCGAGCTCGCCGAGCGTGGCGCTGCGATAGCGCGCCGCGAGCCGGCTCGCCGCGGCCGCGCCCGCCGGTACCTCGAGCCGCGCGCGCAGCTGGGCGCGCTCTTCCGTGAGCCGCGCGGCCCCGGTGGCCAGGGCGGCGTCTGCCTCGGGGGCAGCGCCGAGCACGACCTCGAGCAGCTTGCGCTCGAGCCCGCTGCCGATCAGCTCGCCGCCATCGCCGTTCGCCAGCACGACCGCGCCGACGCCGTGCTCCGGCAGCCACATCATGCGGCTGCGGAACCCGATGAGGCTCCCCTCGTGGTTCACGACTGTCGCCCCGGCCTGCCGGCTCAGGACGAGGCCCATGCCATAGCTCCCAGCGGCGTCGATCGCGACCTGCGGCGCGCGGCGCGCGAGCAGCGCCTCTTCGGAGAGGTACCGCTGTCCGTCGGGGAGCACGCCCAAGGCGAGCTCCAGCTGCAGGTACCGGAGCAGATCGTCCACCGTGCTCCACGCGCCGCCCGCCGGGCGGACCGGGACCACCGCGCGGTGGTGCGCGAGGGTCGCGCGCACCATGTTGCCGTCGACGTCGGGCGCGTGCGGCACGGCGAAGTCGCCCGTCCGCGCCTGCTCCAGATCGAGCGTCGTCGCGTCCATGTCGAGCGGCCCCAGCACGCGCGTGCGCATCGCCTCGTCGTACGCGGCGCCGAGCTCGAGGCCGGGGAACGCGACGTGGCCGCCGAGGAAGCCCGCGGCGGCCACGGGCAGGGCCCCGTACTGGAACATCGCGCCCGGCTCGCTCGTCGGCGCGATCGCGCCGAGCATCGCGAGCACGCCGTCGGCCGTCAGGTCCCCGAACCGGAAGATCACCTCGAGGTCGCGCGGCGGGACGCCGCTGCACGCGCCGGCCAGGTGCCTCACGAGCACGCGGCGCGCCGTGCCGGCGCCGCCGATCCGGAGCCCCGGCAGGAGGTCTGGCGCCGCGGCGTCCCACGCGAGCCGCCGCTCGTCGACGAGGCGGGCCAGCATCAGCGACGTCAGCGCCTTCGTGAGCGAGGCGATGGCGAAGCGCGTGCCTGCGGTGACGGGCGCCGGATCGCCGAGCGCGCGCACGCCGAAGCCTTTGGCGAGCACCACCTCGCCACCGGAGATCAGGCCCAGGGCGGCGCCCGGCACGCCGACGAGCCGCCGGCCCGCCTCGACGAAGTCGCCGAGCGCCGCGACCTGCGCCGCGCCGAGCCGCGCCGCCACCGGCGCTACTTCTCCTCGAACACGTACTCGTGCTGCGCGTCGCGCACCACGAGCGTGCGCTTGCCGCCGCGCTCGCCGACGACGAACGGCAGCCCGGTGAGCCACGGCGCGATCGTCACGAACGAGAGCGTGCCGTCCGGGTTCTTCTGCGTGGCCATCGGGGACGAGAACTCGCCGAAGTCGAACGTGACCTCGGCGCCGGCGCGCTTCACCGTGAGCGAGCCGAGCTCGGCGCTGCCGTAGCGCGCCGCGAGCTTGCCCGCCTCGGCCGCGTTCGCCGGGACCTCGAGCTGCTTGCGCAGCGTGGCGCGCTGCTCCTCGAGGCGCTTTTGGGCCGAGGCCATCGAGGCGTCCGCCTCGGGGCGGCCGTCGAACAGGACCTCGAGCAGCTTGCGCTGGAACGTGCCGCGGATCAGGTCGCCGCCGTGGCCGTTCGTCAAGACGACGGCGCCGATGCCGTGCTCCGGCAGCCAGATCATGTCGCTGTAGAAGCCGGGCAGGCCGCCGCCGTGGCTCACGACGGTGACCCCGTACCGCTTGTTGACCATGAGGCCCATGCCGTAGGACATGTCCGTGCCGATCGCGACCTGCGGCGCGTAGCGCGCGAGCAACGTCTCCTTCGCGATGTAGGGCTTGCCGCCTTCGAGCGCGCCCTGGGCGAGCTCCATCTGGACGTAGCGGAGCATGTCGCGGACGGTGCTCCACGCGCCGCCCGCCGGCCGCACCGGGATGGCGGCGCGGTTGAACGTGCCCTGCGCGAGCACTGGCCTACCGTCGAGATCCTGCGCGTGCGGGGCGGCGAAGTTGCCCGTCTGCGCCTGCTTCCAGTCCAGCGTCGTCGCCTTCATGCCGAGCGGCTCGAACACGCGCGTGCGCATCGCCGCGTCGTACGCGGCGCCGAGCTCGAGCTTGGGGAACGCGACGTGACCGCCGAGGAAGCCCGCGGCGGCGGCGAGCGGGTTCGAGTACTGGAACAGCTCGCCGAACTTGCTCGTCGGCTGCATCTTGCCGAGCGCCGCGAGCGCGCCGTCGGGCGTGAGATCCTTGTACTCGAACAGCCACTCGAAGTCCTGCCGCGGCATGCCGGTGCACGCGCAGATGAGGTGCTTCACCTGCACCTTGCTGGTCGTGTCGGCGTCGCCGAGCTTGAACTTCGGCAGGAGGCTCGCCGCGGCCGTGTCCCACGTGAGCTTCTTCTCGTCGACGAGCTTGCCGAGCATCAGCGTCGTCAGCGCCTTGGTGTTGGACGCAATGATGAAGCGCGTGTCGGCGTCGACCTTCGCCGGCTTGCCCAGCTCGCGCACGCCGAAGCCGCCGGCGAACACCACCTTGCCGCCCGCGACGAGGCCCAGCGCGACGCCCGGCACGCCGAGCGCGCGCTGGTTCGTCTCGACGAACGCGCCGAGCTCGGCGATCCGCGCCGCGTCGAGCGGGTGCGGCGCTCTGCCGGCGAACGACTCGCGCGCGCCGCCCTTGGGCAGGAGCTTGCCGAGGATCACGCCGAGCTGCGCGCCGCGCTTCTCCGCCGTGGCGAGCGCGACGTCGAGGATCACGACCGTCCAGGTGCCGTTCGCGAACCGGGTGAGGGCGCCGACGTTCCGCTTCTCGTTCGGCGACGTCTGGTAGCCGTACTGCGTGACCTGCGACCAGCCGTCGCGGTCGGGGGACGGCAGCTTCACCTCGACGGACCACTTGCGGTCCGGCTTGTACGCCTTCCACGCGAGCTCGAGCGCCTCGTCTGCGCCCTTGGTAGCGCCCTTGGTAGCGCCCTTGGTAGCGTTCTTGGCAGGCACGTCGACGATCGCGACGTACGAGTCGCCCTCGGGCGCCTCGACGATCGTCGCCGTGTCTCGCACGTAGATGCTCCAGCCGGCCGGCGCGATGAACGTGTTGCCCGCGATCGTCGTCTTCGGCGTGTCCGCCGCGAGCCGCTCCTTCGCGATCGGCTTCGCCGGGGCGTCGGTCACCGGCGCGGCGACGGGCGGCGCGGGCTCCGGCGCGGGCGGCGGCGCCGGCTGCGTCGGCGGCGCGGGCTTTGTAGGGGCGGACGAGCATGCAAGCAGGAAGGGCAGGGCGACTCGGAGGGCTCGCATGGCGCGCACCGTAGCCGATCACGCCCGCCGCCGTCGCGGCCGGCCCCGGGGGACGGCGGCCATTCCGCTCGCGGCCGCGCGGAGCTCGGCGCGGATCGCCTCGCACCGCGCCCGGGCGCCGCCGGGCACCGCCGCCGCGTCGCGCGCGGCCGCCGCCGCCTCGTCGAGGTGCTCGCGGACGCGCCGCGTCGCGTCGCCCATGTGGGCGGCGAACGAGCCCATGGCCTCGATCAGGCAGGCGACGAACCGCGCCGCCTGCTCGCGGAGCGCCGCGCCCGCGCTCGTGCGGGCCTCGCGCAGCCGGCTCGCCGCGGCGGCGCCCGCGTCCGGGCCGGGCGCGGCGAGGGCCTCGGCGGCATCTCGCTCGAGCGCGGCGAGGGCCTCGGCGGCATCTCGCTCGAGCGCGGCGAGGGCCTCGGCCTCGCGCGCCTCGAGCAGCTCCAGCGCCACCTCGCCCGCGCGCTCGAGCCGCGCGCTCGCGCGCGCCGTCTCCCGCCGCACGCGGGATCGCGCCACCTGCGCGGCGTCGTTCAGCGCGGCGGTGGCCTGCGCCTCGATCGCGTCGAGCCGCGCGCCGGACGCCCGGCCGAGCTCGTCGATCCGCTCGAGCGCCGCGTCGGTGTCGCGCCGGAGCTGGTGCGCGCGCGCGAACGCCTCGGCGCCGCGGCTCGGGTCGGCGCTCGTCGGCGCCGCGCGCAGCACGCCCATCGAGAGCGCCGCGCCGCGCTGCTGGACGGCCGCGATGATGTCCTGTGCGGCCTTGCTCAGTGCCGCGTCGATGCTGTCCCGGACCGTCTGGGTCCGTGGCGGCGCGGTGCCCGCCGCCACGCCGGGGCGGTGGAGCGCGGCGCCTGGGAGCTCGACGGTGATGGGCCCACTCGCGCGGCTCATCGTCCGGTGGGCGGACGCGCGCGGCTGCGCGGCGCCTGCCAGCGGCCGCTCGCCCAGCGCCTTCTCGCGGCCGGCGCGCGCCGCCAGCCGCTGCTGCGCGATCTGCTGCTGCAGCGCCGCGCGCGCCGCGGCGAGCGTCTGCGCCACCGCGGCTCGCCTGGTCTCGATGTCGGCGAGCAGCGTCGCGAGCTTGAGCGTGCGCTCGGCCTGCATCGCGCCGACCTGCCACGCGATCTGCTGCTCGATCGTCGCGCGCTCTTGCCGGGCGATCTGACTCAGCGCCGCCTGCTCGATCCGGGCCGCGCCGCGGATCTGCTCGGTGATGTCCTCCTCGCGCCGCCCCCCTACTTCCATCGCGACTACCTCCCTCGCCTACTCCCCGCCGGCATCTTACGCGATCGCGCGCGAATGCATCTCTGAAAAGACAGCGCCACCGACCTCGCTGCTTGCTGCTCCTGCTCGCTGCTCGCTGCTCCTGGGGCCGCTCGCGTCTGCGCTGCGTGGCGGCAGCTCAGCTGCGCCAAAACTTAATCTAGTCGTGCGGAGGGAGCGCCCTTAGCCCCCTCCCATAGGATGAGGGCGGGACGGCGGCTGCCGCCGCTGCGCTCGAGGCGCGTCACGTGCCAGCGCGATCCGTCGCTGTCCGCCGTTCGGACATGAGCGGGCGCCGTCCGTGCACAGCGGCAGGAGCAGCAGGAGCCCCGCCGGCCACACTGGATTGCTTCTGATCACGCGCTCCCAAGTAACGCGGCGGAGCGATCGCGACCAGGACACGATCCCGAACATCGAGGGTAGACTGGCGCTTGATGAGCACAGCCGAGCCCGCGGATCTCGAGGCCCATGTCCGGCGCGTCGCCGAGGTCGGCTACACGATCGTGGAGCGCGCGATCGAGCCGGAGCTCATCGCGACGCTCGAGGAGGATCTGCTGCGGATCGAGCGCGAGCGCGGCATCGTCCCGGCGAGCAACGACTTCGAGGGCCGGAAGACGGTGCGCATCTACAACCTGCTCGCGCACGGCAAGCTCTACGAGCAGATCCCGGTCCACCCGGCCGTGCTGCCGATCGTGGAGCGCGTGCTCGATCGCGGCTGCCTGGTGTCGTCGCTGTCCTCGATCGCGATCTGCCCCGGCGAGACCGGGCAGCCCATGCACGCCGACGATCAGCTGATCCCGCTGCCGAAGCCGCACCCGCCGATCGTCTGCAACACGATGTGGGCGATCACCGATTTCACGCGCGACAACGGCGCGACGCGCTTCATCCCCGGCTCGCACCTGCGCGATCGCTCGCCGGATCCCGCTGCGCGGTACGAGGGCGTGATCGCCGCCGAGATGCCGCGCGGCAGCGTGCTCGTCTACAACGGCAGCCTGTGGCACAAGGGCGGCGCGAACAAGACCGAGCACCGCCGCGTCGGGGTCGCGATGAACTACTGCGCGGGGTTCATCCGCCAGCAAGAGAACCAGCAGCTCGGCATCCCGCGCGAGATCGCGGCCGGCTTCTCGCCGCGGCTCCGGGAGCTCGTCGGCTACGGCGTCTACCGCGGCGTCATTGGCCACATCGACAAGCAGAGCCCGCTCTCGCTCCTCGACGGGCCCCGCGACGCGCGCCTCGCCTGGGACCGCTGAGGATCAGGGCGAGAACACGAGCGGCGTGCGGAACGTGAGGCCGGCGCTCGCCTGGAGCATGCCGACGCCGGACACCATGTCGCGCGCGCCGGCCTCGACGTAGACGCCGAGGGCGTAGGTGCCGAGGAACACGCCGCGCGGCGCGATGCCGACGCCGCTGACGTAGAGCTCGGCGCTGAGGCGGCCCGACGCGCCGAAGCCGGCGTGGCTCTCGTCGAACGCGCTGCTGCCGAGGTACTCGCCGCGGCCCGAGGCCCACGTCCGCCAGAAGCTGCCCTGCGACAGCGTGCGGCCGACCTCGAGGTACGCGCCGCCGTACGCGACGCCATTCGAATCGGTCATCGCCGACGTATCGGCGGGCGTGGCGAGCAGCGCGCCGAACACGCCGAGGCCGACGTCGGTGCGCGTCGGGCGCGGGCTCAGCGACGCCCAGTGGATGCCGACGGACATCCCGATGCCCGGCGCGAAGCCGCGCGCGGTGTTGGCGCCGCTCGCGCCGATGTCGACCTTGAGCGGCATCATGATGCGCGGCCCCGGCCGGCGGCGGTAGGTGCGCATCTCGGGCGCTGGCGCGGCGCGGTGATCCCGCACCTCCGGAGAAGCCTGGGCGGACGAGGCATCGAGCGCGATGCCGGCGACGAGAGCGAGGGAGAGAGCGAGGGAAGGAATATCAGCGAGGCGAGTCATGAGGTGTTTGCTTTCGACGGCGAGGGCGGCAGGTCCACGCGGCGTGCCAGCGGGCCAAGTCGCGGGTTTTTCATCGCAGGCGCGGACACGGTCCGGTGTCGTGAACCGCGGTTGACGCGGGCGGGTGTGACGACTTCACGCGAAGGCGCGCCGCCGCGGCAACCCGCCGCACGCTGCAGCGGCGTCTCGGTGAAGCGGCGTCGTCTCAGCCGTTCTCTCTCGCGTCCGCCGACGCGTAGCGGACGAGCTCGGCGAGCGCCAGGTCGGGGCGGGCCAGAGGTCGTCGATCGTAAGCACCAGCTGGGCTGCTGGATGCACCGCGTCAGTCCGGTCGGCGCGGGTCGTTTCTTGATGCGCCACGCGGTCAATCGAAACATTCGGGCACGGACCAGTCCGGCATGGTTTACTATCCGCGCGATGGGATACCCGGAGCAGTTCGCTCAACAAACGTTCGCCGAGGAGACGGAGCGCATCACGGGCGGCGCGGCCAGGTGGGAGGATCCGCCGGAGATCCGGCTGGAGAAGGTGCAGGGCGACGGCTTCATCATGATTCGTCAGCCACAGCTGCTGGAGCACCTGCCGGCCCCATGGCCGGAGGCGCGGCCGCACCACGAGGTGCTACTCGAGCTGAAGCTGGCCGGCAATCACCTCGATCGGGCAGCCATGGAGCGGGCCCTGCTCCGCCGGCAGGCGAGGCAGGTGCAGCGAGTCGAGGAGCAGGCCACGCCGTGGCGGGGTGAGGCGCCGCTCTGGCTCGTGGCCTCGCACCTGCCGGAGTGGCTGCAAGAAATGCGGAGCCCTGTGTGCTTCGCGCCGGGCTGCTACTGGATCGAGCCGCAGTGGGGCAGGTTCCTGTGGATCGCGGCGAACGAGCTGCCGCTCCTCGACGAGCTGTATCCATTTTTGATGACGAGGTCCGGTCAGGCGCTCGACGAATTCTGTCGCTGGGTGGCGCCGCGCCGGCCGCTCGAGTGGGTGCTCGACATGCTAGAGTCTTTGTCGATGTCGCTGCCGACCCGCGAGGAGCTGCTCCAGAGGTTCAGTGATGTCGATGATCCGGAGATCCTGGCCCGGCGGAAGCGTATCGCCGATGTCTTGGTCGAGAAGAGCCCCGAGACGAAGCAGCGGTTCATCGATGAGGGGCAGCTGAAAGGTCAGCTGACCGAGGCGCGCGCCACCCTGCGCCGATTGCTCGCGCGCCGGCAGCTCTCGCCGAGCAAGGATGAGGACGCGCGCATCGAGGCATGCACCGACCTCACAGTGCTGCGACGCTGGCAAGACCAGGCCGTGACAGCGGCCAGCGTCTCGGACGCGCTGGCGTAGCTGGCGGGGCCGCCGCTGGCGGAGGCGAGAGCTGCCGGAGGCGGCAGCGAGAGCGACGGAGGCGAAAGCGAGCGTCGGGGGCGGAAGCGCGAGCTGCCAGTGACGGAAGCGCGAGCTGCCAGTGACGGCTCTCGCCCGACGGAGCGCGTGGGGAGGCGGGTGGACGGATCGCGCTGCACAGATCGCGCAACACGGATTGCACACGACGAGGATCGAGGAGCGATCGCGCGCGCTTGGGTGTTCGCGGCGTGGGGAACAGGGGCTGTCTACCCAGGTCGGCAACGGCTGGGGGGCGAGTCCTGCGCTCGTCGAGTTGCGCGAGGCACGGGCGTTGCTCCTGGCGACACGCATCATGAAGCGCATCAAGCAGGTCCATCACATCGTCCTCGCGTCGGCGATGCTCGCCGCGCTCGCCGGCTGCGAGATGGGGGAGGAGTACGTGCCGGAGCCGTTCGAGGACGTCGAGCAAGGCGTCGTCGTCCTCGAAGGCGACGAGCTCGCCCGCGAGCTCCAGACCTCGCCCGCGCGGGAGGTGCCCGAGCCGTTCGTGCGGCTGGGGCTCCTGTTCGACGCCGAGCGGCCGCAGGCGCTCGAGATCGCCACGAGCGCCGACGGGCAGGCGTGGTCTGCGTGGAGCGCGCCCGCGGTCCACCACACCGAGGTCGAGGGGACGAGCAACTTCGTCGGGCAGATCGAGCTGCCCGCGGGCGAGCGCGCGCGGTTCTATCGCCTGCGCGCGACGAACCCGGGCGTGTCGTTCGTGCGCATGGAGCTGCTCGCGTTCCGGCAGTCGGAGCACATCGAGAGCGGCGAGGACGGGATGGCGCCGCGCGCGCTCACGCGGCCGGTCGGCAGCGTGGACGTCCACCTGCGCGGCGAGTGGGGCGCGCGGCCGGCGAACTGCTCGAGCAGCCTCGGCACGGTCACCCGGATGGCGATCCACCACACGGAGACACCGACCAACGACTCGATGTCTCCCCCGGCGCGACTCCGGCAGATCCAGAGCTATCATATGGATGTCAAAGGCTGGTGTGACATCGGGTATCACTACCTGGTCTCGCGCGACGGCCGCGTCTGGGAGGGGCGCCCGGACACCCAGCTGGGCTCGCACGCCGGCGGCGCGAACACCGGCAACATCGGCATCTCGATCATGGGATCGCACGACGCGACGCCGGTCACCCAGGCGCAGGTCGACGTCATCGCGGGGCTCGTGCGCGGCCTCGCGACGGCGCACGGCGTGCCGATGGATCGCACGCGGATCAAGGGCCACCGCGAGTACAAGTCGACGAGCTGCCCGGGCGACGCGCTGTTCGCGCAGCTGGGCGCGATCGTGGATGCGGCGAAGAGCGGGAGCGGGGGCGGCGGCGGGGGCACCGGCAGCGAGGGCACCGGCGGGTCTTGCGATCTGGCCACCGACGCGCCGTGGCGCTGCGACGGCCTCGCGGGCACGACGACGAACGCGGCCGACACGTACTACACGACGTCGTTCGGCTGCTGGGTCGACGCGGCCGGCAACCCGCGCGGGGACGCTGGCGATAACTGCGTCCCGGCGTGCAGCCTCGCGTCGGTCGGCTGCAGCGGGCTCTCCGGCCCGGCCTGCGAGCGCATGCACAACTGGTACACGGCGGGCGCGGACCGCTTCGGGTGCGGCAGCAAGGTCAAGGTCACCAACCCCGACAACGGCAAGTCGGCGGTCCTGATCGTGCTCGATCGCGGCCCGAGCTGCTCGATCGAGAACCTGGTCGACTTCTGGGTCCTCGACATGTCGTATCCGGCGTCGAACTACCTGTTCGGCGGCCCGACGTCGGCGACCGAGCGCGCCGACGTCCAGGTCGAGGTGGTCGCGGCGTCGACCCCGGTGGGGCCGTTCAGCGGCTCGGCGGTGTGCCAGGGCGATCCGGGCGGTGGCGGCGGCACGAGCGCCGTCACGGTGATGGGCGTCCTCTATGCGGGCGAGGACACCGCGAATCGGATCGCCGGTGCGACGGTGACGCTCGGGGGCCAGACCACCACGACGTCCGCGGTCGGCGCGTGGCAGTTCACCAATGTCCCGGTGGGCTCGTTCACGGTCTCCGCGAGCAAGACGGGCTACATGACGCGCTCGATCACGCGCACGACGGACGGCGCCGAGACGTGGGCGAGCTTCGGGCTGTCGCCGGCGAACGCCCCGACGGGGACCGCGATCCTGCAGGGCGTCATCTACTACGGCACGAGCAGCGCGAACCGGATCCCGGGCGCTGTGGTCTCGCTGTCGACGGGCCAGACGATCACGGCCGACGGCAACGGCTACTACAAGCTGTCGAACCTGCCGCCCGGCACGGTGACGATCACGGCGTCTGCGCCGGGCTACACGACGGCGTCGGTGACGCGCACGCTGGCCAACGGCGTGACCGAGTGGGGCAGCGTCAAGCTCGCTCCGTAGTCCGCGGCAGCTCGCGGAAGCTGGAGGCGGAAGCTGGCGGCGCCGGAGGCGGAAGCTGGAGGCGCCAGGGGCGGAAGCGCGAGCAGCCACTGCATCGCGCTGCTCGACGACGCGCGTGGGGAGGCGGGTAGACGGCTCGCGCTGCACAGATCGCGCAACGCGGATCGCGCACGACGAGGATCGATGAGCGATCGCGCGCGCTTGGGGCCTCGCGCGGCGCGGGGAATGGCTGTCTACCCAGGTCGGCAACGGTGGGGATTTTGTCCTGATCTCACCGAGTTGCGTGAGGCACGAGCGTTGCTCCTGACGCCACCCATCATGAAGCGCATCGAGCAGGTTCGTCAGATCGTTATTTCCTCGGCGATGATCGCCGCGTTCACCGGCTGCGTGATGGGGGAGGAGTACATCCCGGAGCCGTTCGAGGACGTCGAGCAAGGCGTCGTCGTCCTCGAGGGCAACGAGCTCGTCCGCGAGCTCATGGCCTCGCCCGCGCGGGAGGCGCCCGAGTCGTTCGTGCGGCTGGGGCTCCTGTTCGACGCCGCGCGGCCCCAGGCGCTCGAGGTCGCCACGAGCGCCGATGGGCAGACGTGGTCGGCGTGGAGCACGCCCGCGGTCCACCACTCCGAGGTTGAAGGGACGAGCAACTTCGTCGGGCAGATCGAGCTGCCCGCGGGCGAGAGCGCGCGGTTCTATCGCCTGCGCGCGACGGACCTGGGCGTCTCGTTCGTGCGCATGGAGCTGCTCGCGTTCCGGCAGTCGGAGCACATCGAGAGCGGCGAGGACGGGGTGCAGCCGCTCGCGCTCACGCGACCGGTCGGCAGCGTGGACGTCCACCTGCGCGGCGAGTGGGGCGCGCGGCCGGCGAACTGCTCGAGCAGCCTCGGCACGGTCTACCGGATGGCCATCCACCACACCGAGACGCCGACCAACGACTCGATGACGCCGCAGGCGCGGCTCCGGCAGATCCAGAGCTATCACATGGATGTCAAAGGCTGGTGTGACATCGGGTATCACTACCTGGTCTCGCGCGACGGCCGCGTCTGGGAGGGCCGCCCGGACACCCAGCTGGGCTCGCACGCCGGCGGCGCGAACACCGGCAACATCGGGATCTCGATCATGGGCCAGCACGAGGCGACGCCGGTCACCCAGGCGCAGGTCGACGTGATCGCCGGGCTCGTGCGCGGCCTCGCGACGGCGCACGGCGTGCCGATGGATCGCACGCGGATCAAGGGCCACCGCGAGTACAAGTCGACGAGCTGCCCGGGCGACGCGCTGTTCGCGCAGCTGGGCGGGATCGTCGACGCGGCGAAGAACGGCACGGGCGGCGGCACGGGCGGCGGCGGCACGGGCGGCGGCGGCACGGGCGGCGGCACGGGCGGCGGCGGGGCCACCGTCACGGTGATGGGCGTCCTGTACGCCGGCGCGGACACGGCGACGCGGATCTCCGGCGCGACGGTCACGCTCGGCACCCAGACGGTCACGACGTCGACGACGGGCGCGTGGCAGTTCGCCGGCGTCCCGGTCGGGTCGTTCACGGTCTCTGCGAGCAAGACGGGCTATATGACGCGCTCGCTCACGCGCACGACGGACGGCGCCGAGACGTGGGCGAGCTTCGGCCTGTCGCCGGCGAACGCGCCGACGGGGACCGCGATCCTGCAGGGCGTCATCTATTACGGCACGAGCAGCGCGAACCGGATCCCGAACGCCACGGTCACGCTGTCGACGGGCCAGACGCTCACGGCGGACGCCAACGGCTACTACAAGCTGTCGAACCTGCCGCCGGGCACGGTGACGATCGCCGCGACGGCGCCGGGCTACGCGACGGCGTCGGTGACGCGCACGCTGGCCAACGGCGTGACCGAGTGGGGCAGCGTCAAGCTGGCCCCGTGAGCCCCCGGCGTATCGGCGCGGCAGAGTCATAGGGTAGGATCGCCGCCGTGCCCGCGAAGGTGTGTCCGAGCTGCGGCCTCGTGAACCCGTCGAAGTCGATGCGGTGTGACTGCGGCTATCAGTTCGAGTCGGTGCGCGAGGAGCGCCGGACGTGTCCGGACTGCGACAGCGTGTGGACCTACGCGACGCCGCGGTGCAGCTGCGGCGCCTGGCTGGACGACGAGGCGCGCCGCGCGAACGTCATGTTCGGGGACCTCCTGGCCAAAGGCTGGGTCGCGCTGGTCAGCGGCATCCTCGTGGTCGTCGTCCCGCTGCTCATCCCGCCGCTCCGAATGCTGGGGATCGGTCGGTTGTCGATCGTGTGGGCGATCATCGCTGGCGCGCTGATCCTCAAGGGCATGCACGCGATCGCGTACGCGCGCAACGGCCTCCGGCGCCACGCGCTGCCGCGGCGCGGGCGAGCGGCGAGGCCGCCGGAGGCGCGGGTTGTCCGCCGCTCGGACGGCGCGCCGCGGCGCTGACGAGCCGCGCCTCAGGTGTCGCCCGAGGCCGCGCGGCGCTGCCCGATGCGGCCTCCTGGTACGCGGTTTGTACCGTCCCTGAGGTATGCCCAGCGAAGCGATTCTCGCGCACGCCATCGCCGAGACGGTCACGCCCCTCGAGGGCGCCGCGCCGGACCTGGATCCCCTGATCGAGCGCATCGGCGACGCTCGGTTCGTCCTGCTCGGCGAGGCCACCCACGGCACGCACGAGTTCTACCGAATCCGCGCCGAGCTCACGAAGCGCCTGATCCGCGAGCGGGGCTTCTCGGCGATCGCGGCGGAGGCGGACTGGCCGGACGCGTACCGCGTCAACCGCTACGTGCGCGGCGCGGGCACCGACACCGACGCGGCCGACTCGCTCGGTGACTTCCGGAGGTTCCCGCAATGGATGTGGCGCAACGCCGATATCCTCGATCTCGTCGGATGGCTGAGGGCGCACAATGAGCGCGTAGACAAGCGCGTGGACGCGCGGGTGGACGCGCGGGTGGGCGTGCGCGGGGGCGACGCGCGCCAGGTCGGGTTCTACGGGCTCGACGTCTACTCGCTCCACTCGTCGATCGAGGCGGTGATCGGGTACCTGGCGCGCACGGATCCGGACGCGGCGGAGGCGGCGCGCGCGCGCTACGCGTGCTTCGACACGCTGGCCGCCGATCCGCAGATCTACGGCGAGGCGACCGCGCTCGGCATCCGCGAGGACTGCGAAGCGGAGGTGGTCGCGCAGCTGATCGAGCTGCAGCGCCAGCGCGCGGAGCTCTTGCGCGCGGGCGGCCCGCTCGGCGAGGACGAGCTGTTCGAGGCGGAGCAGAACGCGCGCGTCGTGGCGCGGGCCGAGGAGTACTACCGCTCGATGTACCGCGGGCGCGTCTCGACGTGGAACCTGCGCGACACGCACATGATGGACACGCTCGACGCGCTCGCGGCGCACCTCGACCGGCGCGGCGACCGGCGCGGCGACCTGCGCGGCGGCGGGCGCGCCGGCGCGTCGAAGATCGTCGTGTGGGCCCACAACTCGCACGTCGGCGACGCGTCGGCGACGCAGCGCGACCTGCGCGGCGAGCTCAACATCGGCCAGCTGTGCCGCCAGCGCCACCCGGGCGAGACGTTCCTCGTCGGCTTCAGCACGTACCAGGGCACGGTCACGGCGGCGTCCGACTGGGGCGATCCGGCGGAGCGCAAGCGCGTGCTGCCGGCGCTGCCGGGCAGCTACGAGGCGCTGTTCCACCGCGTGGGGATCCCGCAGTTCCTCCTCTTCACGGGAGACCTCGGCGAGGCGGCCGGCGGGCTCCACGAGCCGCGCCTCCAGCGCGCGATCGGTGTCGTGTACCGGCCGCAGACGGAGCGCCAGAGCCACTACTATCACGTGCAGCTGCCAGAGCAGTTCGACGCCGTGATCCACATCGACGAGACGCGCGCGCTCGAGCCGCTCGAGCGCTCCGCCGGCTGGGAGCGCGGCGAGCTGCCTGAGACGTACCCGACGGGCCTGTGACGGCGAGGCCCCGGCGAGGCCCGGGCTAGGCCGGCGGCGCCAGCAGGCGCGCCATGTCGTCGTCGAGCCCGCCGGTGATGCGGGCGATCGTCGCGCCGCGCAGCCGCTCCTTGGTCGCCCGGTACGCGTTGCGCGACAGGGCGCCGAGGCGGGCGGCCTCCTGGACGGCGCGCGCGGCGAGCTCCTCCGCCGGGGCGACGGCGTCGAGGTAGCCGGCGGCGGCGGCCTCGTCGGGCGCGTACATCTGCGCGCCGAGCGTGGCGCGCGGCAGCGCGGCGGTCGCGAGGCGATCGCGCGCGAGCTCCATCGCGAGCATCGGCACGGGCAGCCCGATCGAGACCTCGTTGAGGCCGATCCGGAACGCGCCGGCGGCGCCGAGGCGGACGTCGCCGGTGAGCACCACGAGCGCGCCGCCGGCGATCGCGTGGCCGGTGCACGCGACGACGAGCGGGATCGGCGTCCCGTAGAGCTTCATCAGGAGCTCCGAGCCGCGGCGCAGGAGCTGCCGCGCCGCGTCGGGGCCGGCCATCATGACCTTCAGATCGAAGCCGGCGCAGAACCGCTCGGGGCGGCCGGTGAGGACCAGCGCGCTCGCCTCGCGCTCGGCCCGCGCGAGCGCCGCGAGGAGCGCGTCGATCATCGCGTACGACAGCGCGTTCGCCTTGCCGTCGTCCATGGTGACGACGGCGGTGGTGCCCTCGAGGGTGTAGCCGACGAGATCAGTGCTCACACACCGAACCTATCACCCGGCGCCCCCGAACGTATCTAGAGCGGGCGGCGGCCGATCGCGAACAGGTTGACGCCCTCGCCCTCGAACCGGATCTCCTCGCACGGGCTCCGGAACTTGGACTGCTTGAACAGGCGGTTCATGTCGGCCTCGTCGCGGTGGATCAGCTTCCAGTCGAGCACGTGATCCATGAGCGCCTTGCTCGGGTTGCGCGGGTGGAAGTTGCCGAGGATGACGCGGCCGCCCGGGCGCAGGTGGTCGTAGACGAAGTCGAGGAGCTTCACGACGAACGGGTCGCTGAAGTAGTCGATGAGGCCGATGCTGTAGGCCAGATCGAGCGGGGGGAGGTTGAGCTTCTGGTGGCCGCGGACCAGGAAGACGAGGTTGTTGTTCTCCAGCTTGATGTTGCTCTTGAGGCGGCGCTTGTCCCGGAGATCCGCGACGTGGGCGAGCGCCTGCAGGTCGATGTCGAGGCACGTCGCCATGAGCTGGCGGGGATCGGGCAGGGTCGCGAACGTATCGAAGATCTCGCGGGCCGGTCCGCACGCCATGCTGAGCACGCGGGTGGGGCCCTCCTGGGTCTCGGCCATCGTCTTCTGGATCTCCTCGACGAGGAGCCCGCGGCGGTTGCGGACGGCCTTGGCCGCCGGGACGTCGAGGAAGCAGCGATCGATGACCGGACCCAGGCGGCCTGCGCCCTCGGCGCGGTCCTGGTAGATCCACTCGATCGAGAGGAAGTCCCCGGCGTAGCCGCGCGGCTTGCTGTACCAGCGCTCCCCGTTCTTCGTGAGGAGCATGTAGGGGAGGATCTCTTCCTGGATGCGGGTGCCGAGCTCGCGCCGCAGGTCGGGGGAGATCGTCGAGGCGTCGCCGAGCTCCTCGTTCAGGAGATCGCAGAAGGCACGGAACTGCTCGCGGAGCTTGGCGAATACGTCCTCGGGCACCTGCTCGTCGTTCCGGATCGCCTGGCGGTCCGCCTCGGCGAGCGCGCGCTTGACGCCGTCGAGCGCGACGGCGATCTCCTTGCAGCGCTCGGCGAGGGGGCGCTCGAGCGTGACCGGCGCCGGGGCCGCCGCGCTCTTGGCCGCATTCTGGGCCGCGTTCTGGGCCGCGTTCTGCGCGGCGCGCATCTGCCGCGACAGGCCGCGGGCGAAGCTCCGGTAGAGGCGGGCCGCGAAGACGGAGTCCGTCGCGATCTTCGCGTTCAGGTCCTTGCGGAGCAGCACGAGCAGCCGGCTGGTCACGCAGGTGCGGACGTTGACCGTCGCCGGCTTGTCGTCCAGGAAGGAGACCTCGCCGACGAGCTCGCCCGCGCCGAGCCGGACCACCGCCTCGGGGCCGTGGGAGGGCATCCTCACCTCGAGGACGCCATCGAGGACGACGTAGAGGGCGTCGGGGATCTGCCCCTCGACGACGAGGTTCGTGTTCGCGAGGATCAGCTGCTCGACGCCGAGGGAGCGGATCCAGTCGACGTCGGCGATCAGGTCGACGGGTACGCTGAAGACGTCGTGCTCTTGCGTCTGCCGGACCCGTCGATTGCGCGAGCTCGGGAACGCCGTGGTCGAGATTTCATCCAAGCTCACGTGCGAAAACATGAGACGACTCTTACACGGGAGCATATGATCTATCAATCGAGATTTTGTATGTGCTCTTACTCCTTTCGTTTCAGTGATGTAGCTAAATAAAGCTACAGTTCTACTGAATGTGACATTGATCGCAGCCGAATCTGAGGCTATAGCTTCCTCTCGAGGCTCTCCATGGTTGGGCTTGGGTGGGGCTTGACCGTTCAGAAGTGCTCATGCGAGGCTTGGCAAGCAGCCTGCATAACAAGCCCTATCCTCCCATTTCTAGGAGGACTTTTTGGGTGGGGTGGATCACCCAAGTAGTCGATGTCTCGGAAGCAGGATGGAGTGACGGCGAACCAACGAATTCTCGTGATCGACGACAGTCCTCTGGTCGTCGAGGCCATCAGCGACGGGCTCGGGGAGTACGGCGTGGAGGTGGAGGGCCTGAGCGACCCGACGGAGCTCGAGCAGATGCAAGGACTCGAGCAGTTCAACCTGATCCTCATCGACGTCCAGATGCCGGCGATGTTCGGTGACGACGTCGCCTTGGTCATCAAGGGGCGCCATGAGCGCGAGGAGATCCTGGGGAAGAAGAACAGCAACAAGGCGCCGATCGTGCTTCTGTCGTCGCTGCCCGAGCTCGAGCTCGCGCAGCGCGCGCAGGAGGCGGGCGCCGACGGTTACATATCCAAGCGGCGTGGCTTCGACGGCATCATCGAAGATATCCGGGGATGGCTCGACGGGAGTAAGCGGCGTCAACCGGAGTCATGACGGTGCCGCGCACCCCACTGCTTCGCATCCTGCCAGCGATCGGAGCCGTCGACGCGCTGTTCTCGGCGCTGCTCGCCTACACGTTCGCGGCGATGATGGGCCTCGAGGGGAGCAGCCGCGGGGTGGCGTTCGGCGTCTACGCCGTCATGTGGGTCGTGAAGGTCAGCGTCTGGATGGCGATCGTCGCGGTCCGCATGCAGCCGCTGTCGGAGTGGGTGGCCCAGGCGCAGCCGCCGACTGATGCGGCGACGCTCGGCGAGGTCACGGCCACGGTGTACCGCGCGCCGTTCATGGTCTGCGCGGCGTACTCGTTCGCGCTGCTCATCTTCTACATCACCTACGCGGTCGTGCTCTACGTCGGGTTCTCGGACTCGGTGCCGCTCGGGCCGAGCAGCCTCACGGCGTCGGTGCTCGCCGGCGTCGGCATCACGCTCGGCGCGGTGGACCTGTCGTTCCCGCTCTGCGAGTGGCTGCTGGCGCCGTTCGTCGAGCGCGTCTCGCTGACGGCGCAGGAGCACAACGTCCCGGCCCGCGGCGGCGGGATGTCGTACCGCGCGCGGCTGGTCGCGTTCGCGCTGACGCTCGCGCTGGCGCCGACCTTCTATCTGTCCTCGATCACGTACATGAACGACGCGCGGACGGAGCAGCGTGAGCTCGTGCTGCGCGCGGAGCTCGTGGCCGCCCATGCCGCGTTCGGGCAAGACGTCGGGGAGCGGCTGCGCGGCGGCTCGTTGTTTTCGTACGACGCCGTCGGCAACGTCACCGACAGCGAGGTCGCCGACCTCCTCGCCGATCGGCCGGAGCTCCGGCGCCGCTTCGAGACCGCCGTGCGGCGGTTGCCGAGCGGCACGGTGGAGCACCCCCGCGAGGGCGTGATCGCGTTTCGCACCGACGGCGAACGCAAGACGGGCGCGATCGTGCCGCGCGCCCCCTCGGTGTCGTTCGGCACCACGCTCGTGATCATCCTGTTCCTGCTGATCGTCTCCTTGTGGGGGCCGCTGAGCGCGCTGTTCATCGCGAACTCGACCGCCGTGTCGGTGGTGCGGATCGCGGACGCGCTCGCCCACGTGGGGGAGGGCGAGGTGGCCTCCGCGCCGAAGGTGGCGGTGTTTCACCAGGACGAGGTCGGCTCGCTCGCGCGAAACTACAACATCATGATCGACCAGCTGCGGCTCCTCGCGCAGCGCACGAACGAGGTCTCGAAGGGGGCGCTCGATGTCGAGTTCGACATCCTGCGCGGCGACCTCGGCGACGCGTTCCGCGGCCAGGTCACGAGCCTGCGCGAGATGGTCAGCCACATCGCGCATAGCGCGTCGCAGCTCGCCGGCGCGGCGAGCGAGATGTACGCGGCGGCGCAGGAGCAGGAGGCGGCCGCGCAGCAGCAGTCGGCCGGCGTCGAGGAGGTCGCCCGGACGATGGAGTCGCTCCTCGTCGCCGCCACCCACGTGACCGAGTCGACGATGGGCGTCCTGACGCGCGCCGAGCGCACGCGCGAGACCACCTCGCGCACGTCGGAGCGGATCACCGAGCTGTCGGCGCACGCGAACCGGATCGCCGAGATCCTCGACGTGATCCGCGACATCGCCGACCGCAGCGATCTGCTCGCGCTGAACGCCTCGCTCGAGGGCACGCGCGCGGGCGAGGCGGGCCGCGGGTTCGCGCTCGTCGCGGGCGAGATGCGCAAGCTCGCCGAGCGGGTCACCGGGTCGGTGAGCGACATCAAGAAGCTGGTCAGCGACGTGCGCGCCTCGGTGTCGGCGACCGTGCTCGCGACCGAGGAGTCGAGCACGCTCGCCGCGGGCACGACCGAGTCGGCGCGCCAGATCAACCTGGTGACGCAGCAGCAGCGATCGGGCACCGAGCAGGCCGGGCAGAGCATGCGCGACGTCGCGACGATGATCACGCAGTCGCTCGCGGCGACGCGGCAGGTCCGCTCGCTCGCCGAGGACCTGAAGGTCCAGGCCGAGAACCTGAACGCGGTGGTGGCGCGGTTCCGCCTGCCGGCGCGGCAGCCTGGAGCGGACGGATGACGATCGCGATCATGCCGGTGCAGCTCGCGTCGATCTGGATCGCGGTGGGCGCGGTGCACCTCCAGGAGGTGCGCGGGGCGGTGACGTGGGTGCCGCTGCCCGGCGCGCCCGCGCACCTGCCGGGCGTCGTCCCGTGGCGCGGCCGCGCGATCGCCGTGCTCGATCTCGGCGGGCTGCTCGGCGTGGCCCCGCCGGTGCGCGTGACCGAGCCGCGGCCGCGGACGCTGATCGCGCAGGTCGAGGACACGACGTTCGCGATCCCGGCCGATACGGTGCGCGAGGTCCACACGGTGGTGGCGATCGAGGAGAGCCACGCGGCGCAGGTCCGGCACGCGTATGGCCAGGTCGTGATCGGCGGCCAGGTCATGCCGGTGATCGATCTCGCGCACGCGCTCGCGGCGCTCGTGCGTCCGCAGGCGGACCCGCGGTGACGATGCCCATGGAGCTCCTGGTCATCGAGCGCGGTGACGTGCGGCTGGGCGTGCCCGCGGCCCGGGTCGCCGGGATCTCCGATCTGTCGGTGGCCGAGTGCGACGCGCGGCTGCAGCAGCGGCTCGGCCAGCCGCCGGCGGCGGCGGGCGAGCGCTGTTTCGGGTTGCGGGTGCAGGTGCCGGACGGCGAGTCGCTGGTGACGGTGGCGGGGCGGGTCTCGATCTCGGCGGTGCGGGAGGACGAGATCACGCCGCTCCCGGCGATCTTTGCGGGTATCGCGCTGGTCACCGCGGTGGTGTTCGCGGCAGATGCCCCCGTGCTGGTGCTCGACGTCGATGCCATGGTCGCGCACGCTCGAGCGGAGCGGTGAGCGAGAAGCGGCGCAAGCTGCGCGCCCGCTACCGCGAGGTCGCGCTCCAGCAGATCGAGCAGATCCGGCCGGCGCTCGCCGATCTCACGGCGGGGCGCACCAACCCGGACGCGGTGCGCACGATCGGCCGCGCGCTGCACACGCTCAAGGGCGACGCGTCGCTCGTGGGGCTGCCCGCGATCTCGGATGCGCTGCACCGGGCCGAGGATCGGGCCGAGGCGGGGGCGTGGGGCGAGGTCGCCGCGATGCTGACGGCGACGGTGCACGACCTGCAGCGGATGAACGACGACGGCCAGATCCCGGGCGCGGCGGCGCCGGCGGGGACGGCGTCGCCCACAGGGACGGCTGCGCCGCCTGGGCATGCGGTGCCCACGCCCGCATCCACGCCCACGGCAGGCGCGCCCGCGGCCGCGGCGCCGACGGCGGCCGCGCCTGCGCCCTCCGGCGCCGCGCCTGCGCCCTCCGGCGCCGCGCCTGCGTCATCCGGCGCCGCGCCTGTGTCCACCGCCGCCGCCGGGTCGCGGCCGGCGACGCCCACGCGCTTCCCGCCGGTGCCGTCGCCAGCGGGCACCGCGCCTGCGCCTGGCACTGGCACTCCGCCTGTGCCGCCTGTGCCGCCGGTGCCGCCGGTGCCGACGCCGACGCCAGCGGTCGGCGCTGCGCCGGTGAGCGCCGCGCCTGCGCCTGCGCTCGCGCCGGCTGGCGGTCCCGCGCAGGCACCGGCCGGCCCGCTGGCCGTCGGGAGCGCGCAGATGCCGGCCGTCACCCCGCCACCGGGGACGACGGCGCCGACCGCGCAGGCGGCGCCGACCGCGCCGACCGTGCAGGCTCAGCGCGAGCGCTGGGTCCACCTGCAGACGGGCGTGCTCGACGATCTCTCGGAGCGGCTGCTCGAGCTGTCGACGGCGTACAGCCGGCTGGCGGTGCGGCTCGGCCAGGCGATCCGCGAGGCGCCGAGCACGTCCCTGCGCGCGGCGGTCGACGAGGCCGACCACGCGCGGCGCCAGCTCGACGACGTGGTCGGCGCGGCGTGGTCGCTGCGCCTCGTCTCGGTCGAGGACTCGCTGCGCGCGCTCGCCACCCACGCGTCCGAGATCGCCGAGTCGCAGAACAAGCGCCTGCGGGTCCACGTCGACGGCGGGCGCGCCGAGCTCGAGCGCTCGACGATCGACGCGATCGAGCAGCCGCTGATCCACCTGGTCCGCAACGCGGTCGATCACGGCATCGAGGAGCCCAGCGAGCGCAGGGACAAGTCCCCCGAGGCGTCGCTCTGGCTGGTCGCGCGGACGGTCGGCGGCGCCGTCGAGATCACCGTCGAGGACGATGGCCGCGGCATCGATCCGGAGGTCGTGCGGGTCGCCGCGGTCGAGCGCGGGATCCTGCGCGCCGACGAGGCGGCGGCGCTGTCCGACGCGGCGACGTTCGATCTCCTGTTCATGTTCGGGTTCTCGACCCGGCGCTACACGACCGCGCTGTCGGGCCGCGGGATCGGCCTCGACGCGGTGCGCGGCAAGGTCGAGTCGCTCGGCGGCGAGGTCCGGCTGACGTCGCGGATCGGCTACGGCACGCGCTTCGTGCTCTCCGTGCCGGCGGCGATCGCGCGCGAGCGCGCCGTCGTGGTCGACTGCGGCGGTGGCGTGTTCGCGCTGCCGTCGCGCTCGATCATCGCGCTCGTGCGGCTGGGCGATCACGCGCGCCGCGAGGTGGCCGGCGGCATCGCGATCGAGCACGGCGGCGGCTGGGCGCCGCTGCGCGCGCTCGACGACGTGCTCGGGCTCGGCACCGGCGGCGTCGCGCTCGATGAAGACGCGACCCCCGGGATCGTCGTCGACGCCCAGGACCGGCGCTACGTGTTCGCCGTCGAGCGCATCCTCGGCGAGCACGATCTCCTGCGGCGGCCGGCCGACTCGCTGGTCGGCCAGGCGGGCGTGGTGACGGCGAGCTCGGTGCTCGACGATGGCCGGGTCGCGCTGTGGCCGGCGATCCCGGCGCTCATCCGCGGCCTGCGCGCGCGCGCGCGCATCAAGACGGTGGCGGCGGCTGTGCGCCAGCGTCGGCGCGTGCTGGTGGTCGAGGACTCGCCGATCGTGCGCGAGCTGGTCGTCTCCATCCTCCGGACGGCCGACCTCGAGACGGTCGCGGCCGGCGACGGTGAGGAGGCGCTGACCGTGCTCGCCGGAGGGATTCCCGATCTGATCATCAGCGATGTCGAGATGCCGCGCGTCGATGGCTTCGAGCTCCTCCGCCGGGTGCGCGAGCAATGGCCGCGGCTGCCGATGGTCATGCTGACGACGCGCGGCAGCGAGGAGGATCGCCGGCGGGCGGCGACCCTCGGGGCCGACGCCTACCTGATCAAGGCGGAGTTCGAGCAGGGGCGGCTCGTCGACACTGTGCGCCGCCTGATCGGAGACCTCGCTTGACACGGGTGCTGGTCGTCGACGACTCGGCGATCGCACGGGAAGCGCTCTCCACCTACCTCGAGGAGGACGGCGATCTTCGCGTGGTCGGCACCGCCGCCGACGGCGACGCCGCGATCGCGGCCGTGGCCGAGCTGCGACCCGACGTGGTCACGATGGACATCCAGATGCCGGGCGGGGGCGGGCTCCTCGCGATCGAGCAGGTCATGGCGCGCCACCCGGTGCCGATCGTCGTGGTCAGCACGCGCGTCCGCAAGGATCAGACGCTGCCGTTCGAGGCGATCCGGCGCGGCGCGCTCGAGGTCGCGCTCAAGCCGGCGGGGCCGGCCGACGCCGTCGCGCTGCGCGCGGCGGTGCGGCGCGTGGCGGGCATCCCGGTGATCCCCCACGTCGCCGCGCTGCGCGTGGCGCGGCCGCCGCTCCTGGTGACGCCGCCCGTGCGCCCGAACCCGCAGGCGCCGCGGATCATCGGGATCGGCGCGTCGGCGGGTGGCCCGGCGGCGCTCGACGTCGTGCTGGGCGCGCTGCCGGCGACGCTGCCGGCGTGCATCGCCGTGGTCCAGCACCTGCCGGCGGGCTTCGTCGCGTCGTTCGCGACGTACATGCGCAGCCGCACCCCGCTCGAGGTCGTGCTGGCCGAGCCAGGCGCGGCAGCCGAGGTGCGCGCCGGCCGCGTCGTCCTGGCCGCCGGCGATCACCACCTGGTCGCGGCGACGCCGCGGCTGCTCGCGGCGTCGTCGGAGCCGCCGCTGCGCGGGCATCGCCCCTCGGCCACGATGCTGTTCGGCTCGCTCGCGCGGGTGTTCGGTGATCGCGCGGTCGGCGTGATCCTGACGGGGATCGGCGACGACGGCGCCGCCGGGCTCTTCGAGATGCGGGCGCAGGGCGCGCTGACCCTGGGCCAGGACGAGCAGACCTCGGCGGTCTACGGCATGCCGAGCGCGGCGCAGAAGATGGGCGCGGTCACGCGCGTGCTCCCGCTGCCCGAGATCGCAGGCGCGATCCGGCGCGCGGTGGAGGTACCGTCACGATGAAGGAGCTCACGGTCCTGATCGAGCGCTTCGAGCGGTGGACGGGCCTCGATCTGCAGCGCGGCTCGTCACACGCCGCGCTCGAGCGCTACCTGAAGCTGAAGCTGCCGGCCGACGATCCGGCCGCGCTCGCGCGCTTCGTCGACGACGTCACGACCCCGCACCACCCCGAGGCGGTGCAGCTCGTCGACGCGATCACGGTGTGTCACTCGTCGTTCTACCGCGATCCCGAGCAGCTCGCGGCGGTGACGGCGGTCCTGCGCACCGAGCCGTCGCGCCCGGGCGCGGTGTGGATCCCGGCGTGCGCCACCGGCGAGGACGCGTACTCGATCGCGCTGATCGCCGAGAGCCTGGGGCGGCAGGTGTCGATCCTCGCGACCGACATCAACACGCGCGCGCTCGCGCACGCGACCGCCGGCGTCTACGGGCCGTGGTCGGTGCGCGAGCTGCCGCCGTCGATGGCGCTGCCGCGGCGCGAGGACGGCCGCTACGAGATCCCCGAGCGGCTGCGCCGCCCGATCACGTTCGCGCGCCACAACCTGATGGACTCCACGCCGAACACGCCGGGCGGCTGGGACGTGATCGTGTGCCGCAACGTCCTCATGTACATCTCGCGCGAGCGGGCGCTCGACGTGATCCAGCGGCTCGGGGCCGCGCTGCGCCCCGGCGGCTACCTGTTCGTCGGCGCGAACGACATCCTCGCGCGCGCGCCGGCCCCGCTGCGGTTCGTCCGGTTCGGGCCGCGCCACGTGCTGTGGCGGCCGCCGACGCAGACGGCGACGGGGCAGGTGCCGCCCCCGCCGGCCGGCACGCTCGTGACCTCGCTGTCGACGGGGACGACGAACCCGCCGCCAAATTCGTCGTCCGCTCCGCTGGCGGCGGGGTCGATCCCGCCGGTGCTCTCGTCGTCGGCCGGGCTGCCGTCGGGCACGATCCCGCCGGCGACGACGTCGTCGACGCCGGTGCCGGGCTCGATCTCGTCGGGGATGGCGCGGCGCACGCCGACGGCGCCGCCGCCCATGGGCGCAGGCGCGTCATCGGGCGCGTCATCGGGCGTGTCACCAGGCACGTCATCAGGCGTGCCGGCGGCGACCTCGGCGATGCTGACGCCGCCTGCGGGCGTCGCGGCGCCCGGCGCAGCCGCGCAGGCGGCGTCCCGGCGCGCGGGCGCGGGGCCGATCCCGGCGCGCGCGCACGCGCTCCTCCTCGACGGCGACACCCCCGGGGCGCTCGAGCTGGTGCTCGCGCTGCTCGAGGACGATCCGCTGTGCGTCGAGGCGCGGCTGATCGCCGGCATCGCGTACCAGCTCTCGGGCGACGCGCTGCAGGCGACGGCCGCGCTGCGCGCCGCGCTCGTGCTCGCGCCCGATCTGTGGCCGGCCGAGATGTACCTCGGGTTCGCGCTGCTCCAGCTCGGCGACGAGCAGAACGCCCGGCGCGCGCTCCGCCGCGGCTCGCAGCTCGCCGAGATGGCCGAGCGGCTGCCGCTGTCGCCGTCGGTCGCGAGCTGGTTCGAGGCCTGGCGCACCGACGTGATCCAGATGGGCCGCGAGGCGTGGGCGCGCGCGCGGAGCAATCCTGGCTAAGCGCGATCCGGCCTAGCGCACGACCATCCGGCCGCGCACGGTCGCCCGGCCGGCGAGCAGATCGCCGCAGCGCGGGCAGGTGCGCCGCCCCGGGCCGGCGTCGATCTCGCAGCGCTCGCAGGTGTAGACGTGGAATGGCGCCGCGAGGTCGCCCTCCCAGCGGGGGCTCGTGACGTCGAGTGCCACGCACGCGCCGCGCGCCGCGTGCTCGCGCGCCTCCTCGACCGAGGCGCAGTAGTACACCGGCTGATCGCACGCGCCGCAGTGGCGCACGCCGTCGAGCTGGGTCGGGGCCAGCTCCGACCAGCGCTTCGGGCACGCGTAGTCGAACGCGGGGCAGCCCTCGATCGGGCGCTTGGCGATCCGCGCGCGCCACGCGGTGTCGACGCCCGCGGCCAGCTCGCGGAGCCGATCCGTCGCGCGCTGGAAGCCGGGGGCGCCGGGCGGCAGCGCATCGAGCGCGTGCTGGAGGCGCAGGAGCTCGGCGCGCGCGTGATCGCCCCGGCCCTCGAGCCAGTCGGCGTAGACGAGCCGGCTCGCGTCGTCGCCGGTGGCGATCGCGTCCAGGAGCTCGCGCTCGAGCGGCGCGCGGCTCTGGTACGCGCCGGCCGGCTCGGGCGCGACGAGGAGCGCGCGCAGCGTGTACGCGCCGGCGGCGATCCGATCGCGCGGCCCGACGACGCGCGGCGCGGCGAGGCGCTGGCCGCCGACGAACGTGCCGGACGCGCTCCCCAGGTCGGCGACGGAGATCCGGCCGCCGTTCACCCAGATGCGCGCGTGCTGCCCGTCGACGCTGTCGCCGTCGAGCACGAGCTGGTTGTGCGGGCGGTGGCCGATGTTGACGTCGCCCGCGGCGAACGTCCTGCGCCACCTGGGCTCCTCCGCCCGCGAGACGACGATCGCCAGCACGCCCGGGATGGTAGCGCGGCGCTCACGGAGCGCCATCGAGGATCGCCCACGCGCGCTCGCGGCGCGCGGCGCGGGCGCTGCTGGCGACGCGCAGGAGGGGCCGATCGCGCTGCCAGCGCGCCCACTCGTCGCCGCCGGCCGCGGCCCACGGCGCCTCGATATCGGCGACGAGTGCCGGCACGAGCGCGAGGACACCGGCGAGCGCGGCGTGCGTCGCCGCGGCGCGGGCGTCGGCGCGGGCGAGCGCGCCGAGCGCGGCGGCGAGCGCGAGCAGGCGCTCGGCGAGCTCGTGCGGGAAGCGGTGGCGCCGGACGACGCCGATCAGGTAGCCGGCGAGCGCGGCGTGGACGTGGAGGTCCTCGATCGTGCGGAACGGCTTCAGGTACGCGTCGTAGCCGTCGCCGGGGAGCAGGTCGGCGTCGGCCACCGCCACGCGATCGAGCTCGACCTCGGCGTGCGGGATCTCCGGAACGAACGGCGCGGCGCTCGGGTGCAGGCGCACGCCCGGCGCGTCGGCGGCGACCCGCGCGACGCGCAGCTGGTTCTTGCCGCCTTCCTCGCCGACGGACGCGACGACGAGCAACGACGACGCGGCGGTCGCGACGGTCGCCCACTTCTTGCGGCCGGAGAGCTCGAAGCGGCCGGGCCCCGCCGACGCGAGGCGCGCGCGGATCGCGCGCGGGTGGGCGCCGCCCTCCTCGGTGGCGCACAGCGCGGTGACCGATCCGGGCGGGAGGTCCGGCACGAGCACGCGCAGCGCCTCGGCGTAGCCGCCGGCGAACGCGAACCCGAGGCGATCGGCGCACGCGCCGCGGGCGAGCGCGAGCTCGAACGGGGCGGTGAACGCGGCAGCGCGGCGGGCGGCGGCGTCCCACCACGCGCGCAGGTCGCCGGCGGCGGCGCCGTCGGCCGGCGGCACCTGCGGATCGAGGGCGAAGCGCAGCAGGGCGTCCATGCCGGCACGCTGCCACTATTCGCGCGCGCGCGTCCAGCGCTCGATTCATTCGCCGCGGAGCGCGCGGAGCGCGCGGTCACTTCGCCGCCGAGCGCGCCGAGCGCGCCGAGCGCTGGCTCACTTCGCCGCCGAGCCCGCCGAGCCCGCGGAGCCCGCGGCCTGGGGCCGGAGCGTCGTCCTGCCGTGCTGCTCCCGCAGCTTCTCGTACATCTGCTTCAGCTCGTCGAGGCCCTGGCCCGGCGGCGCCTTCTCGATCCTCTCGGCGACCGCCAGGAGCTGCTTCGCGATCGCGTCGACCTCCGCCTGGACGATCTTCTGCTCGGCCGTGGCCCAGGCGAGGAGCCTGGGGTCCGCGCTGATCGCGAGCAGGAACCGGAGCGTCTGGAGTCGGTGGCCGGGGACCTCGAAGTGATCGAGGTAGGCCATGCGGATCTCGTGCTCCTGCTTGGCCTGCTGCAGCGCGATGTCGTTCTGCTGCTTGGCCTTTTGCATGGCGAGATCGCTCACTTGCCTGGCCTGCTGCAGCGTGTACTCGCGCTCGCTGCTGTAGTGCTCCTCGATCGCCGTCTTGATCGGCAGGATCGCCGCGATGATCGCCGTGACGGTGGCGATCAGGCCCGCCTTCCGCCACCACGGCGCGGTGAACGTTTCGATCTGCGCCTTCAGCTCGAGGCGCTCCTTCTGCTGCTTGAGTTGCTCGAGGTCGTCTGCCGCGTCCGCCATGCACTCCCCTTTCGCGGGTTCTCCGCGCGATCGTAACGCCTCCCCGGGTATCCTGCCGCCATGACAAGCCCCGTGCTCCGCGCCTTTGGCTTCCTCGGCTTCTCGCTGGCCCTCTCGCTCGGCCTCCTCGCCCTCTGCCTGGCTCCGTCCGTGGCCGCGGCCGACGACCTGGCCGACGCCAAGGCCGTCATCAGCAAGCAGGTCGACGCGCTCAAGCAGGGCAAGGAGGACACGGTCCGCAAGCACTTCACGGCGCGGCTGCGCGATCGGATCACGGCCGACGCGATCAAGGCCGCGCAGAAGCAGCTCGCGAGCATGACGCTCGACGACCTCGTCGCGTCCGTGGCGCCCGGCTCGGGCAAGGACACAGGCAAGGACAGCCTCAAGATCAAGATGAAGAACGGCCGCACGCTCACGACGCTCGTGAAGGTCGACGGCCAGTGGCTCGCCGATACGATCTGGTTCAAGTGAGCCGCGTCGCGGTGTCGTCGCCGCTGTCGCCGCCGTCGGCGTCGCCGCGCAGCTCCTCGACCAGGAACGTCCAGACCGCCGCGACGCGCGGCACGTCGCGCAGCGCGCGGTGGCCGACGATCCACAGATCGTCTGTGTGCCACGCCTCGGCGCTCGCGCGCAGCCCGGGCGCGTAGCGCAGCGGGACGAGCTTGGCGCGCGCAAGGTACGGGGTTGGCGCGAGCAGCGCGCCGAGGCCGCTGGCGGCGGCGGCGAGCTGGGCCAAAAAGTCGCTCGTGCGCAGCGCGACGTCGGCGGTGGGGACGTGCTGCGCGAGCCACCGCGCGTAGGGCAAGCTCGCAAGGTCGCGATCCCACGCGATCCACGGGACCTGGTCCCACGCCGCGAGCGCGCCGAGCCGCCGCGCGAGCGCGGGCGCCGCGGCGGCCACCCAGCGCGCGGTCTGGAGCCGCCGCGTGACGAGCTCGGCGCCCTGCGAGCGCACCGAGCGCAGCGCGAGGTCGGCCTCGTGGCGCGTGAGGTCGCGCGGGCGCACGGCCGCGTCGAGCTCGATCGAGATCTTCGGGTGGCGCTTGCGGAGCTTCGCGAGGAGCGGCGCGACGAATATGCTCGAGATGCCGGGCGCGGTGCTCACGCGCACGATGCCCTCGGCGGCGGCCTCGACCTCCGACGCCTCGCGCGTCAGCCGCGCGTGCGCCGCCTCCATCGCCTCGGCCGCGGCGAGCATCTGCTCGGCGGCGCGCGCGGGGACGAGGCCCTCGCGCGTGCGCTCGAACAGCGGGACGCCGAGCGCCTCCTCGAGCGCGGCGAGCCGGCGGCTGACCGTCGACGTGTCGAGCCCGAGCCGCGCGGCGGCCGCGGCGAGCGTCCGGTGGCGGCGGATCGCGAGGAAGATCCGCACGTCGTCCCAGCGGACGTCGGCGGCGGCTGCGGCGGCGGGGGCTTGCAAATTTGCCGGCATGGCTTGCGATGTTGCGCGTTGCCTTGCATCGATGCAATTGCGATGTTTCAGGCATGAACACGAACACGAACACGCAGCCCTCGCAGTCCGCGCAGCCTGAGCGCCCCCTCCACGTCATCTTCGGCGCCGGGCAGATCGGCACGCGTGTCGCCCGCCTCCTGCTCGATCGCGGCGCGCGCGTCCGCATCGTCGCGCGCAGCCCGCGGGGCCCGGCGGGCGCCGAGCTCCTGGCCGGCGACGCGCGCGATCACGCGTTCGCGGCCGGCGCGGCCCAGGGCGCCGCGGTCGTGTTCGACACGATGAACCCGCCCTACCACCAGTGGCGGCGCGAGCTCTTGCCGATCGCCGGGGGCGCGCTCGCCGCGGCGACCGCGGCGGGCGCGAAGCTCGTCGCGCTCGACTGCCTGTACATGTACGGCGCGCCGGACGGCCCGATCACCGAGAGCTCGCCGCTCGCGCCCGCCTCGCGCAAGGGCGAGCTGCGCGTCCGGCTCGGCGAGCTGCGCCTCGAGGCGCACCGCCGCGGCGACGCGCGCGTCGCGATCGGCCGCGCGAGCGACTTCTTCGGGCCGGATCTCCCGCTGTCGTGGTGGAGCGATCGGTTCTTCACGCGCGTGCTCGCCGGCAAGCCGGCCGAGTGCCTCGGCGATCCGGACCAGCCGCACTCGTACACCTACGCCGACGACGTCGCGCGCGGGCTCGTCGCGCTCGCCGACGCCGACGACGCGACCGGCGTGTGGCACTTGCCGACCGCGCCTGCCGAGTCCACGCGCGCGCTCGCGCGGCGCATCGGCGCGGCGCTCGGGATCGAGATCGACTTCGCGACGATGTCGCCGCTGCTCCTGCGCGCGATCGGCGTGTTCGTGCCGTTCATGCGCGAGCTGCCGGAGATGGCCTACCAGTGGCAGGTGCCGTTCGTGCTCGATGACTCGCGGTTCCGCGCGCGGTTCGGCTTCGGCGCGACGCCGGTCGACGAGCAGGTCGCCGCACTCGTCGCGTGGGCGCGGGCGCGGTACGCGGCCCGGCTCGCCGCCTGAGCGGAGCGACCGCGCGCATCTTTGCGTGTAGATCCGAGCAGCTGGATGATGCGCCGGTCGTCCGCGCCAAAAGCCGTTCCGGGGAGCGGACTTGCACCGATCCGCCGCCCCGAATGACGCGCTGCGCGCTCATTATATAGGAGGGGCCCGCGTGGCCTTCGATCCGGGTGGGAGGTGCGCTCGTATCTCAGGGGACGATGAGGGGCCCACACAGGCAACGTCGCGCGCTCGCGCTGATGACGTGTGTGCTGTGGCTCCTGGGCGTGGAGGTGCTGCCGAATCTCCACCTCGCGCACCACCACGACGATCACACGCACGCGGCCGACGGGACGATCGTCGCGCTGGCCGATCACGACCACGACGACGCCGATCACGATCACGGCGACGCCGATCACGACCACGACCACGACCACGCCGACGCCGACGCCGACCACGTCGACGCCGACGCCGACCACGACCACGACGACGGCCAGCTCGCGATCGATCACCCGAGCCGCCCCCATCACCAGGCCAGCGGCATCGCGCACCACGCCACCGCGCTGCACCGGCCGGCGGCGCCGCCGCTCGCGCCCGCCGCCGTCGCGCGCCTCACCTGGCAGCTCGTGGCGCTCGCCGACGCGCCGCCTCGCGACACCTTCACAGCTCGCCCGATCGCCCGGGGTCCGCCGACGATCTAGCGCCACGCCACGCCTCGCCGTCGCTCCGCGCGGCGGCGCGGGCCGTGTCACTGGATCGCCCTCCGTCTCTGCGTCGATCGCGCGCCTGCGGCGCGATCGATCGCGGCCGCCGCACCTGCGCCCTGCGCTTGGCGCGACCCGTGCGCCCGCGCGGCCGTGTCCCCGACCCCGGAAGCATTCCCATGAACCTCTTCGAGAACTTCCTCGGCATCTTCCTCGCGATGATGCACCCGCCCCAGCACGCCGCCGATCCGCTGCCGGACACCGACGCGGAGCCCGCGCCCGCGCCCGCGCCCGCGCCCGCGCCCGCGCTCCCGAGCCTCAGCGACGACGAGCTCGCCGCGCTCGCCACGGCGTCCGCCGAGGCCGAAGCCAAGGCCGCCGCCGAGACCATCGTCATCACGAGCGACGCGCCCGCCGAGTCGGCCTCCTCGGTCCACCTCGGCGCCAGCAAGCTGCGCTACCGCGTGCGCACGCAGGCCTCGGACATCCTCCGCCAGGTGCCGGGGCTCGTCGTCTCGCAGCACGCGGGCGGCGGCAAGTCCGATCAGTACTTCATCCGCGGCTTCGACGCCGATCACGGCACCGACATCGCGATCTTCGCCGACGGCGTCCCCGTCAACCTCACCTCGCACGGTCACGGCCAGGGCTACGCCGACTCGCACTTCCTGATCCCGGAGACCGTCGAGTCCGCCTCCGTCCACAAGGGCCCGTACGCCGCGCGCTACGGCGACTTCTACACGGCGGGCGCGCTCGAGCTGCGCACGATCGACGAGGTGCCCGGCCCGACGGTGTGGGTCGCGAGCGGCGCGCCGCTCGGCGACTCGGACGTCCGCCTGCAGCGCTACGACACGCGCCTCGTCGGCATGGCGAGCCCGCGCCTGCGCGACAACGCCGACGACAAGTCGCTGCTCGCGCTCCAGATCGCGCAGAACGACGGCCCGTTCATCAACGCGCAAAACTTCCGCCAGGGCAACGCGCTCGGCAAGTGGCGCGGCAAGGTCGGCCCCGGCGAGCTGCGCTTCGCCGGCACGTGGTACGCGGGCGCGTGGAACCAGTCCGGTCAGCTCCCCGAGCGCGAGATCGCGGCGGGGCGCCTCCCGCGCTTCGGCGCGGTCGATCCGACCGAGGGCGGCACCGCGCAGCGCGCCTCGCTCCAGCTCGGCTACACCGTGCGCGATGAGGCGGCGGGCTCGACCTTGCGCCTCTCGGGCTACGGCGTCCGCAACGAGCTCGAGCTGTACTCGAACTTCACGCTGTTCGCGCGCGATCAGGTCAGCGGCGACCAGATCGGCCAGACCGATGACCGCATGCTCTACGGCGCCGACGCCGCGTACGAGCGCCGGCTCGACGCAGGCGGCGTGCAGGCGCTCGTCACCGCTGGCGCGCAGGTCCGCTACGACGACGCGGAGACGAGCCTGTTCCACGCCGCCAAGCGCGAGCGCCTGGACATGTGCTTCGGCCAGAAGGCCAATCCGTGCAATCACACGGACAATCACATCCTCAATGCCGCGCTCTACGCCGAGGCGGACATCGTGCCGGCCGCGTGGCTCCACGTCCGCCCCGGGCTGCGCGCCGACGCGTTCGTCTGGAACGTCCGCGATCTCGATCCCGGCACCGCCGGCGATCCGATGACCACGACGGGCGGCCGCGCGTCGACCGGCATCGTCAGCCCGAAGCTGTCCGTCGAGGTGCACGAGTCCGAGCAGATGTCGCTGTTCGCCAACGCCGGCTTCGGCTTCCACTCGAACGACGCCCGCGCCGCGGTCTCGTCGCAGGGCGATTCACAGGGTAAAGGCGCGCTCGCCCGCGCGATCGGCGGCGAGCTCGGCGCGCGCATGAAGCCGCACGCCCGCGCGCGCGTCGCGGCCGACGTCTGGTACCTCCACCTCGCCTCGGAGCAGGTGTGGAGCGGCGACAACGGCGGCACCGAGGCGTCGGACCCGACGCGCCGCTTCGGCATGGACCTCGAGGCCTCGCTCGACGCGACCAGCTGGCTCTCGATCGACGGAAACGTCACGTGGGCGCGGTCGACCCTCGTCGCGAACCAGGGCAACGGCGGCGCGCTCGCGCTCGCGCCGCGCTGGATGGGCTCGGGCGGCGTGTCGATCCACGACCAGCGCTCGTTCGTGTCGCTGCGCGCGCGCGGCATCGCCGACCGCCCCGGCAACGACGACGGCTCGCTCACCGCGAAGGGCTACCTCCTCTTCGATCTCGTCGCGGGCAAGAAGCTCGGCAAGCTCGATCTCGAGCTCTCGATCGCGAACCTCCTCGACACCGAGTGGCGCGAGGCGCAGTTCGCCGAGGAGTCGCGCGTGACGCCGGCCGGCGACGTGGTCGAGCAGATCCACTTCACGCCGGGCATGCCGCTCACCGCCACGCTCAAGGCCGCCTATTCGTTCTGATGCCGGGCGCGGCCCGCGAGAAGCCGCGGGCCGGACGAACGCCGTATCTGCAAGGTGCCACGCAGGTTCTGGCGCGGGCCGCGCGCCACGCCCTTCGCGGATCAGCGGCGGCGCAGATCGCCGCCTTGACAGCTTCCGGAGCTAGGTGCCAGATAGCGGTGTGGCCGTTGCAACCCGGATGCAGGAGCGCCGCTCGTCGCGAGCGGTCGCCGCGGTCGCCGCGGCCGTCCTGATCCTCGTCGGGTGGCTCGGCGCGCACCACCGCGCCGCGGTCGCGCACGTCCACGATCCCAGCGGCAGCCTGGTCCACGCCGCGGAGCTGGCGGATCACCACGCCGCCGACACCGCGACGCACCTGCACGGCCGCGCGGATCACCGCGACGCGCCCGGCGCGTGCACGCTGCTCGCGACCCTGCACGCGCGGCCGACCGCCGGCCCCGCGGTGGCGGCGGTCGCCGACGCCGCGATCCTCCCTGCGCCTCCGCCCGCGATCGCCCTGGTCCCGCCCGCGATCGCCACCTACCGGCTCGCTCCGAAGACGTCGCCTCCGCCGACCCGCGCCTGATCGAAGTCGCGGCCGCGCGTGATCTCCCGAGCTTCGTCGGGGGCGCGCGCGGTGATCGCGGCGCGCGGGCCCTGCCTGCTCGCCGCACGGCCTCGTCCCCGCGCCCGCGGGGCAGCCCCGGAGTCGGTGTCTTGAAGCGATCGTGGATCCTCGTGTTTGTGGCGCTCCCGCGCCTCGTGGGGGCGCAGCCCGCCGACGCGCCGCCGCCCGACGCACCCGCGCCCGACGCGCCTGCGCCCGACGCGCCTGCGCCCGACGCGCCTGCGCCCGACGCGCCTGCGCCCGACGCGCCTGCGCCCGACGCGCCGCCGCCCGCGCCGCCCGACGCGCCGCCGCCCGCGCCGCGGCCCGGGTGCCGGGCCACGCTCGACGGCCACGTCGTCGACTCCGCGGCGCACGAGGCCGTCGCTGGCGCCACCGTGCGCATCAACGGCCAGGACGCTGGCGAGACCGACGCCGCCGGCCGGTTCACGCTGCGCGGCCTCTGCGCGGGCCCGGCGACGCTCGAGGTCGAGCGCATCGACTGCATCCCGGCGAAGCGCACGATCACGATCCGGGGCAGCGCCTCCGTCGAGATGGAGCTGACCCTGGCCGGCGCCGAGCTCGTCGAGGTGACCGACAAGGCGCCGCCGCCGCCGAGCATGCGTGCGGCGACCGTGCTCTCCGGCGCGGCGCTCGAGCGCACGCGCGGGCGCGGCTTCTCCGACACGCTCGCCGAGGTGCCCGGCGTCAGCCAGCTCCGCTCCGCCACCGGCGTGGCCAAGCCGATCATCCGCGGCCAGTTCGGGCGGCGCCTCCTGCTCCTCGTCGACGGCGTGCGCCACCGCGCGCAGGAGTGGGGGCTCGAGCACGCGCCCGAGATCGATCCGTTCATCGCCGATCGCATCACCGTCGTGCGCGGCGCGGGCGGCGTGCGCTTCGGGCCCGACGCGATCGGCGGCGCCGTCCTCGTCGAGCCGCCCGAGCTGCGGCGCGAGCCCGGGTACGCCGGCGAGGCGCACGCGATCGGCGCCACGAACGGGCGCGGCGGCACGCTCGCCGGGCGCCTCGCTGGCGCGTCGGCGCGCCTGCGCGGCCTCGCGTGGCAGCTCGAGGGCAGCGCGAAGCGGCTCGCCGGCACCGAGGGGCCCGACTACGCGCTCGACAACACCGGCGCGCTCGAGTGGAGCGCTGGCGCGACGGCCGGCTATACGCGCGGCCACGGCGAGCACCGGCTGTCTTATCGCCACTACCAGGCGCGGCTCGGCGTCTGCACGTGCCTGCGAATCGCGAACGCCGACGAGTTCTTCGCGCAGCTCGATCGCGGCCGCCCCGTCGACGCCGACCTCTACAACGCCGAGTTCGGGATCGATCGCCCGTACCAGGCCGTCTCGCACGACACGGCGCTCGCGCGCTCGCGCTGGGACCTCAGCGGCGTCGGCACCGTCACCGGGACGTACTCGTTCCAGCACGATCTGCGCCGCGAGTACGACGTGGTCAAGCAGTCCACGATCGGCGCGCAGTTCAACTTCCGTCTGGTGTCGCACGAGCTCGAGCTCGTGCTCGAGCACAACCCGATCCACATCGACGATCACTGGCACGTGCGCGGCGCCGCCGGGCTCGTCGGCGTCGCGCAGATCCACGACTACGCCGGGCTGCACCTCGTGCCTCCCTACCGCGCGGCCGGGGGCGCGGCGTTCGTCGCCGAGCGCCTCGTCGGCCACGATCTCGAGGTCGAGGCTGGCCTCCGCTACGACTTCCTCGCGCGCACCGCCGAGATCGCGCGCGACGACTTCCTGCGCCTCGTGCGCAGCGGCCAGCTCGCCGGCGACGCGTGCGGCGGCAGCGCGGCCGATCCGGTCGCGTGCGCATCGCGCTTCCACACGCTCACGGCCAGCCTCGGCGCGCTCTACCGCTTCGATGAGGCGCTGTCGGGGAAGCTCGAGGCGTCGACCGCCTCGCGCGCGCCGAACCCCGACGAGCAGTACCTGAACGGCACCGCGCCGACGTTCCCGGTCCTCGGGCTCGGCAAGCCTGATCTTCGGCCCGAGACCACGTACTCGACGTCCGCCACGGTGACGTACCAGCGCCCGCGCGTCACCGCCGAGGCGTCCGCGTACGTGAACCTGATCGACGACTACATCTACTTCGCGCCCGCGCTCGACGCGGACGGCAACGCGATCTTCGATGTCCTGATCCGCGGCGCGTTCCCGCGCTTTTCGACGCGGCCCGTCGACGCGCTGTTCTATGGCGCCGACGGCGGCGTCTCCGTCACGCCGCACCCGCGCGTCGAGCTCGGCGGCCAGGCTTCGATCGTGCGCGCGAAGAACGTGCGCGACGGCGGCTACCTCGTGTTCGTGCCCGCGGACCGGTTCCGCGGCGCCGTCACGCTGCGCGCGCCCGACGGCTTTGGGCTGCGCAAGTCGTTCGTGTCGGTCGCCGCGACGTATGTCGCGCGCCAGCGCCGGTTCGATCTGGCCGCCGACTTCGCTGAGCCGCCCGCCGCGTACGTGCAGCTCGGCGCCGAGCTCGGCACCGAGACCACCGCGCTCGGCCAGACGGTGCGGCTCGCGCTGCAGGGCCAGAACCTCGCGAACGCGCGCTACCGCGACTACACGAGCCTCTTGCGCTACTTCGCGGACGAGCCCGGCCTCCAGGTCTGGCTGCGGATGAGCGTGTTCTTCGACTCGAAGCAGCCCTCTCGCGCGAAAGGAATGTGAGCATGCGCCCCTCTCTCCAGCTGTCCGCATCGCTCGCGGCCTTGGCTGTCCTCGGCACCGCCGCGTGCGGCGATCTGGGCGACGGCTCCCAGAACGAGAACGAGGTGATCACCACGGTCCTGCTCCGCTTCGCGCCGATGGGCGGCGGCGCGGCGCTCGACGCCGCGTTCGACGACGCCGATGGCGACGGCGGCGATCCGCCGCGGATCGATCCGATCGATCTTGCCGCCGGCACCACGTACACGCTCACCGTGCGGTTCCAAAACAAGCTCGAGGATCCACCCGAGGAGATCACCGACGAGGTCGCCGACGAGGGCGCCGAGCACCAGCTGTTCTTCACCGGCACCGCCGTCGACGGCCCGGCCGCCGCGCACCCGGGGGCGCCGCTCCAGCACAGCTACGCCGACGCCGACTTCCTCGGCCTGCCGATCGGCCTCTCCAGCACGATCGCCGCGTCGCCCGGCACCGGCACGCTCACCGTCACGCTGCGCCACGTGCCGGCGCTCGACGGTGCGCCCGTCAAGACGTCGGACCTCGCGGAGCGGGTCAAGGCCGGCGGGACCGGCGCGATCGGCGGCGAGACCGACGCCGAGGTCAGCTTCGCGGTGACCGTCCGCTGATCGCGCTGCTCGCGCCGATCGCGCCCGATCGCGCCTGCTCGCGCCGCTGGACGCGATGCATTGCGAGCGACCACGGCAGTCGACAGGAGTCGCCCGCCTGGCTGTATGGAATCGATAAACACGAGGGCCGCCTGAATATAGATTACGCCTGGCAATACTGATCAGTGAGCGCCGACGCTCGCCTGTGCTCGGCGGAATGAATATCAGCGAAGGACCGGCTCGGTCCGGCCCTTCCAAACCGCATATCACTGTGTAGACAATCGCGCGCGTGGACGCAGTGCGATGGATTCGTGCTCCGGCGTTGCGAGGAGATGGTGAGTGGGGACGCCTCTCGAGTAGAGCAGCGCGCGGGAGCCTGCTCTGATGTACGAGCGGAGATTTGGCGAATCGATGGGGGGGTATGCGGTGCCCGCGCCCGCGCCCGCACCCCGCGAGCTGAGCGCGCCCGCTCCGCTCACGCCCGCCCAGCGCGCCGATGAGGCCGCCGTCGAGCTCTCGCGGCTCCTCGATAGCGTCGACGTCGCGCTTGGCGCTGTGCGGACCGCTCATGCCGCCAACGATCCAGAGCGCTGGACCGCGGCGCGCACCCAGCTCTCGGAGCGGCTATGCGGGGCAGCTCACGCCGCTGATCGCGTGCTCGCGCTCGCGCAGGAAGGTGGCCAGGACGCGGCGGCTCGCGTAGACGCGGTGGCGCAGCGGCTGGCCGTGATCGAGCGCGAGGCTGCTGCCGCCGTGGAGGCGCCCTCCGGGCTCGAGTCGATCGCCCGTGAGGCCGAGATCCACAGCGTGCTCGCTGCGCCGATCCAGGGCAGCGTCGCGGCGGCGTACGCGCAGAAGGAGGCGGCGCTGCGAGAGCTGCTCGGGCAGCTGGACGCGCAGGACAGCCGCGTGCTCGCGGCGCGGCTGCGGCGAGCACGCCCGAACGATCCGCTCGCCACGGCGTTCGGCCGGATGACGAACGATCGCCGGGCGCGCGTGCTCCAGTTCCTCGACGACGCGCGCCGCCGCGAGTGGGTGCGCCGTGAGGACTTGCTCCGCAAGCCTTGGGCCCGGAGGCCGGCGCCGCAGGAGGCCCCGCTCGCGGCGGCCGCGCCGCTACTCGCCGCCGAGCACGCACGCTCCGCGGCTCCGGCCGAGGCGGCGAAGCGCGAGGCGCAGCACGCGCCGAACGCCGCGGCTGGGCCCACGCTGCCTCCCGGCGTCGACTACCAGCCGATCGGCGCCGCGGGCGAGCTGCTGATCCGCGTCTCCTGGTTCACGCGCGACGGCGCCGATCTCTCACAAGCCAGGATCTACGCGCCGACCCGGTGGCCGCACCTGCTCCGCGCGCTCAAGACGCACGTGTTCTGGTGGATGCCGGAGACGGCCTTCGAGCACCCCGAGACGATCTACCTCCACGGGCCGATCCATCCCAGAGGCGAGGTGATGCGCACGTCGCCACCGGCGCCCGCGCTCTTCTCGCGGATCGGCCTGCCGCCCCATTCCACGGTCGAGTGGCTGTTCGAGGCGGACGCGGGCTACGAGATCATCACCGCTTCGGTCCTGCCGCACCTCGAGGATCTGCCCGATGGGTGGAGCCGAAAGCGCATCCCGCCGGAGATCGAGGAGCGCTCCGAGCGCCTGCTGTTCCAGAAGGCCGGGCTCGCGCCGCCGCGGATCAGCATGGTGCTGGACCGCACCGCGAAGCTGCACAAGGAGGCCAGCGCGATCGTCACGCGGGTCCCCGCCGAGCACATGCGCGCGCTGCTCGGAGCCCGCTGGGACGATCTCGTCAAGGGCTCGTCTGCAGGCGAGCCGCCCGCGGCCTCGCTGTTCGAGGGCGTGGCCTTCGACAACTCGATCTCGATCGAGGATCGCCAGTACTTCATCGCGTGGACGAAGCGCGTCTACGGCGCCGCGCCCGGCCGGATCGGCGCGCCGCCCGACGCCGCGAACATCGACACGCTCCGCCGCATCGACGCGCACCCGCTGAAGGCCCAGATCCTCGCGCGCCTCCAGCAGGCGTCTCCGGACGGCGCTCGGAGCATCTGGCGCGATCTGGATCGGTTGATCCACGACGTGCAGGAGGCCGCCGTGCACGAACAGCACGGCCTGACCACAGCCGTGGGTGCCACCGCCGGCCACGAAGCCCCGCCGCGCGTGCATGCCGGGCCGGCGTCGTCCGTTACAGCCGCGTCCACCGTCGCGAGCGCTGCGGGACCGCGCGCCCGCTACCACGCGCGGCCGATCACCGGCGAGATCGTGAACGAGAGCTCGCTCGCGAGGGCCGGCAGGGAGCTGGCGCTTCACTGCTCGACCTCCGATGGCCAGGGCCCCGGGTTCGTCGCCGTCGCGATCCGCTGGATCGCCACGCCGGTCGGCAAGCCCGCTGAGCTCGTGCGCGAGGGCGTCACGACGCACTTCGCGCATCACGAGCCGGCGCGCTGGAAGGTCCGCTTCGACCAGGTCGGCACGTACCACATCACGGCCTTCGTCGATCACCAGAGCTACTGGCCGGCGCACTTCGAGACGTTCGTCGAGGTCAAGACCGAAGAGGACCGGCTCGACGAAGTCGAGGCCGCCGCGTTCGGCGACCTCGGCGCGCAGACGAATCGCACGGGCCGCCGCGAGCTCTTCGAGGTGTCGTGGACGAACGATCGCCTCGGCGACGACAAGTACACGTTCGGCGATCTGATCGAGGGCGAGGTCCCGGCCGGCTTTCAGCGTCGCTCGCTCGAGGAGCGCGTCCGGTTCATCGCCGCCGACCACGCGCGGCTCGAGCGGCTGATCGCGCGCTATGAGGGCGAGCGGCGGCACGCTCGCGGCGCGCGGGACATCGTCGCGTACGCCCGTCACGCGCTCGCGTCGCTCACGTCGACGCGGCAGCGGATCTGTGAGGACGGCAAGGACCTCGCGCCGTTCGAGATCCGCGGCGCGTTCCTCAGCGAGCGAGCTGGCGTCCGCTCCGGCACGCTGAGCCTGATCGGGCTCGCCGGTCGCCGTCGCGCGGACGGCGCCGCGCAGACGGGACCGCGCGATGACGCGCCGACGATCGTCCGCATCCACGATCTGACCCAGCTCTACGAGCCGCGGAGTGCCGTCTACACCGGCGAGGATCGCGACTTTCGCGAGGCGATCGAGGACGCGTTCGTCGATCTGTGCAAGTCGTACCCACCTGGCCGCGTGAGCGTCCTGTTCGAGCAGCTCGGCACGGACGGCAGGCCCAGCGGCAAGACGATGGGCTTCGAGCTCCACACCGGCACGGCCTGGAAGGACGTCCGATCCACCGTCTGGGACGGCAAGGTCCAGCTCGCGGTGAACCTCGTCGCCGCCGCGGCTGCTGTCTTCATCCCCGGCGCGGCGCTCGTCACGATCCCGCTCGTCACCGCCTACAACGCGACCGACACGCTCGCCACGCTCGCCGAGCTGCACCGCAAGGGCCAGGCGACGTGGAAGGACGGCTTCGAGGCTGGGCTCTCGATCGGCCTCGATCTGCTGCCGTTCCTCGGCCGCATGACGAAGGCCGGCAAGCTCGGCGGCACGGCGCTGCTCGCGCTCGACGTCGCGCAGACGACGACGAATGTCGTCGTCTTGGCCGAGCAGGGGATCGCCCGGGTCGGCTGTCTCCGCGATCGGCACATCACGGCCATCGCCGCGCTCGCCGAGGAGATCGAGTATCTCCGGCGCGTCAACGACTCGGATCCGCGCATCGCGGAGAAGGAGCGAGAGCAGGCGCGGTTGATCGCCGCTGCGCGCGGCGCCGCGGCCGAGGCGTTCGCGGAGATGGCGAAGAGCGGGGCCGTCATGGTGTTCGCGCCGGTCGCGTTCAACCACTTGATCGCTGGCCGCCCGACGCGCACCGCGAAGGAGCTCGAGGCCGCCGGCATGTTCGTGCACGAGCCCGGAGTCGAGCCTCGCTACGATCCGGAGACCGGACGGATCCACGGCGATCGCTCGCGGCTCGACGACGTCCGGATCAAGGCGCTCCAGGAGGCGTACCTCCTCGACGTCTACCGCCAGCACGCCGAGATCGCGGCGATCCTCGGCGTGCGCCCCGAGAGCGTGGCCTTGCTCCGCAAGCCGGGCCACGCGCAGACGACCGTCGCGCAGAACAGCGACGGGATCTGGGAGATCACCGCGCCCGCGGGGCGGCCGCACGCCCGGATCCTCGACGATGTCTGGGGCCAGCGTGCCCGGTCCGCCACGGCCCCGACCGAGCGCCCGGCGCGGCTTGTCGGCGGCGACTACACGCCGGTCTTCCACGCCAAAGACCTCCTCGAGCTCGGCAGGCCCGTCATCGTCGGCGACCGGATCGCGAGCCGGACGGACGCGGAGGCGATCCTCTCGCGCCTCGCGCGCGGCGACCGCCGGGCGCTCGCGGAGCTCGGCGTCTCCGCGCTGCCGAAGGGCTTCGACCCGCGCGGTGTCGAGTGGGGGCTCGGCCGGCTGCCCGACGGCACGTACGTCCTCGTCCGCGGCCACCATGGCGAGGTCGACTGGAGCCCGTTTCCGGAGGTTGTGCCGATCGCGCACACGCACTCGCTGCGGCACGACAAGCTGCTCGCCGCCGACGGCGGCACGCCCGGCATTCACATCGACGACCTGGCCCTGGGCCGCGGCGCGAACGCGCAGAACCGGGCGCGCTGCTTTCCGTCGGCGGCCGATGTCGCGTTCGTCGTGCGGAACGGCCTCGCGATGCATGTCGTGCACACGCCGTACGTGCACGCCGGCGACCGGCGCGTCGGCAACGCCGTCGGCGACTTCAGCGATCTCCCCCGCGTCACCTTCGAGATCACGGAGGCGTCGCGCATCGGCTCGCACGCGGGTCAGGCGGACATCCCGATCTACCGGGCCGCGCTCGTCGCGAAGGACAGTGACGGCGCCTTCCTGTGGAGCGGCACCGTGTACGCCATCCACCACCCGTCGGTGGGGAGCCACCTCGAGCTCGAGCTGCCCGCGAGCTGGACGCAGCCCGGCGCCGGCGGCAGCCCGACCCACCTGGGCGGCTCGACGGCCGCTCCGACCCGCGCGCCGGCCAGCGAGCGCGAGGAGCGCGGCCTCGCGGACTGGAAGCAGCTCGAGGCGTCGAACCGCGACTACGCCGGCCGCTACGACAACGACGAGTGGCTCGATCGCTACGAGCAAGGGCTCGTCTTCGACCTCGAGCACCACGTCTGGAGGCGGCCCGACGGCAAGGTCTACACCGCGCAGCGGTTCGACGACACGCGCTGGACGGCGAAGAAGATCTTCCGCTACCTCACCGGCGACGACGCGCAGTCCGGCCTCCAGCGCTACGTCTCCATGCTCGAGGTCGAGGGCATCGCCGACCGGGCCGCCGTCATCCGGCAGATCGACGCGCTCCGCCCGCTCGGCAAGACCGAGGACACCGTCCGCCACGCGCTCAAGGCGCATTTCGAGGCCGCGATCCTGCAGCGGATGACCGCGCCGCCGACGGAGGCCGGCAAGCACGCGGCGATGCGCCGCATCACCGAGCGGCTGGCCCCCGCCGACAAGGGCAGCCTCACCGAGAAGTGGTACCAGCACGTCGTCCTGCACGGCCAGGGCAACCCTCACGTCGCCGCGCGCAAGGACGCGCTCGAGGGCCAGGGCGTCGCGCTCGAGAAGGATCGCTTCATCGACTTCGTGCACGGCGGCACGGCGCACGAGATCAAGTCCGGCGAGGGCAAGCTCTCCGCGGACGATCTCTCGCAGATGCGGGACTACGCCCGGATGGTCGATGGTCGCGCGCGAGTGAAGCTCGGCGATGGCACGACGGCGACGATCGAGAGGGTGCAGTACACGTTCACGTCACCGGCAGGTGCCAGGGCGAACGTGGAGACCTTGAAGAAGATGTTCAAGCCCCCATTTGCCGGCCGGTTTGCCGTCGAGATCTTCACTCCGAGCGGCAACCGCGTCCTGCTCACGAAGGAAAGCGAGCTGACAGCGCAATCGTGGCTATTTGAATAGGAGCTATCATGGAAGTGGAGATCTTTGGAGGCACATTCAGCAGCTCGGACCAGGCCAGGCTGCTGCACGCGATCATCGCGGAGGCGCCCTATGCGCGAGGTTGCCCGACAGGCTTCGACATCAACCTCGTGGATCGAGCGCCGCCCCCGGACTGGTTCCGCATCGCGATCGGCAGCGACGATCGAGTGGCTGCCAGCTGGGGGGATTACCGGACGATTGCCTGGGAGCCCGACGCGATCGCGGCCGACTTCCCCGATATACCGATCGAGCCCACGGCGGTCGCGCATTTCATCTCGCGGCTGCCGTTCGAGGTAGCAGTGATGTCGAACGTGACCGGGTGGACGAGCCTCGATTACCGCGGTCCGGCGATCGCGGCAGGACACGCGCTGTTCGGCTGGGCGATCGCGTTCAAGGGCGCCGGCCACGAGCGCGCGCTCGTGTCGCGGCGCTGGCTCGAGCACGGCCCGTGGCGAATCGTCCGCGGTCCCGAGGACACCACGCTCGTCCAGTTTCACGACCTCGCCGCGGACGACGCGACCGCGATCGCCCAGGCCCGGCCCGGACACCGGCTGCTGATCGCGGGCTACCTGCGGCCGCAGCACGACTACCAGCACGACGTGCGAGGCATCTACACCGCCGAGGATCGGCTCCTGCGCATCGTCGTCGTCGGCCGCGACGTCCCGGCCTCGGAGATGACCGACGCGTGCGCCGCGCGCCGCGACAACCGCGACGACCCGCAGAAGCCGATCGCGAACGTCGCGTTCATCTTCCTCGAGCGGGGCGCCGCGGAGCGCCACCTGCCCGAGCTCTGGCTCCGCGGGCTCGAGTGCCGCGTGGTCGAGGACGGCGTCGAGCGCCGCCTCGATGACAGCTACGACCCCGTCGCCTCGAAGCCCGCCTGGGTGGAGGCGCTGCAATGACCGCCTCGGTGAGACTAACGCTTCTGATCGGAATCGGAATGACTGTCATTGCAGCACTGACCGTCATCGGGTGCGATCCCGAGAGACCACCGCCCTCAGAGCACTGGGCTGCGTGCGTGCTGACGAAGCAGACCTGCCAGGACGTGATCGCGCGAGGCTAGCTGAACTTCGCCGACAGCGTGATCGGCACGGCCGCGAGCGCGCGAGAGATCGGGCAGCCCTTCTTGGCGTCCTCCGCGAACTTCTGGAACTGCTCGTCGGTGATGCCGGGCACCGTGCCGGCGAGGTCGAGGTGGATCCCGACGATCGTCCAGCCGATGTCCTGCTTCTCCATGCTCACGGTCGCGACCGTGGTCAGCTCGGTCGGCTCGTGGCCCGCGTTCGTGATCTGGAACGCGGTCGCCATCGTGAAGCAGCTCGCGTGCGCCGCCGCGATCAGCTCCTCGGGGTTGGTGCCAGCCTTGCCGTCCTCGGACGTGAACCGCGCGTTGAACCCGTACGGCTGATCCTTGAGGGCGCCGGACAGAGTCGAGATCGCACCCGTGCCTTTGGGGCCGGTGCCGCGCCAAACTGCAGTGCTCGTTCGCTTCAGCATGGTGCGTTCATACCGCGATCCGCGCAGACGAGGCTGATCCGGGGGGGCCGACCGCAGATGCAACCAGCCGTGCCACGATCACGCAGCTCGCTGGTGGCCCTGAGGCTGGAGACGAGCACGCAGAGCCCGCCGTGCAGCGCTCGACGCGCGCCGGCAAAAGCATAGACGCCGGCGTTCAGACGGGGTGTGCGACGCCGCCTTTACGCTTGATCTCGAACCCGTAGCGGTAGATGTCTGGGACGTCGATCTGGTCGCGAGGTCGCACGCTGAGCACGCCGATCCGGACGAGCTCGTCCACGACCTTTTCACCATCGGTCCCCAGGCCATCGGGTCCGTCAAGTGGGCGGGACAGCGCCTTTTCCACCGCGCGACGATCCATGAGGACCGTACGCCCCTTCAGGTGGTGCAGCCGCGAGACGAACTTGTATTCCTCTTCGAGCTCGTTGACGCGATTCAGCGATGTATTGCGTAGCCCCGCGACCAGATCGGCCGGTGTGAGCAGCCGCTCGTGTGTTGCCCTCGCCCCGGTGTGGAGCGCGTGGTCCGCGGCGTACGAGATGAGGTTCAGCAGCGATCGCGGGACCACCCGGACATTGGCGTCCTGGAGCCGGTTGGGTATCCAGCGATACGTGTATCCTTTCTTGGCGCCTTCTCCCATCAGCGGTCCGGCGAGGTGTTCGACGAACTTCTGCTGCGATACGGGGCCGGTCTCCGGAAGCGGCGGCGGCATGGGACCGAGCGCCGGATCATCGCGCAGGGGAACTCCGCGAGTGCCGCGCTCGATCCATTCGCGGAGCCCCTCGTGCAGGCTCGCGGCGTGGCGGATCAGCACCTGGAACAGGCCTTCCTTGTCCCAGTCCAGCGAGACCGAGCGCGAGCGCAGCTTGCTGGCGTCGGAGAACGAGCCCAGGCTGGTCTGGAAGATGTCCTCCCGTAGGAAGATCTTCGGCCTCAGCCACCGATAGCGGATGCCGAGCGAGCCCCATAGCGCGAGGAGCCCTCCAACGTAGCGCTGCCGCAACGCCGGCTCGTAGACCGCGATCTTATCGAGGTGGTCGTAGGTGACGCAGAGCGGGCTCGCGAGCCCGCCGTCCAGCCGATCGAGCCACTGGGTCAGCGTCGGGATCATTGCCTCCGCGCGGCTCAACCACCCAGCGACGTCGCTTCGGGCCGCGCGCCAGCTCGCGTGGAGCTCCGCGAGCTCGCCTGCCTCGCCGCGGCCATCCTCGATCAACCGGCAGGCGAGGTGCGCCGACCAGAACACCCGCATCGCGCGCTCGTCGGACGGCGCCGCGTGCTCGAGGTTGGCGGGCTCGGGGTGTTTCGGGCTCGCGCTGAACCCGTCGACCCAGGCGACGTCCTCGATGCGAGAGTTTGGAAATAGGTGCGCCAAGAGCACCGGATCATCGCGCGTCCGATCGAGGAACTTGAAGAGGGCGGTTTTGCCGGCGCCGCGATCCCCGCGGATGATGAAGTTCTCCGGCCGTAGTGCCAGGCCGTGGCGCGGTAGCGGGAGGAAGACACGCCGGATGTCCTCGCACGCATCGGCGTCGGCCGGGAGGCGCGCCAGCTCGGCGAGCCTCGCCTTGCGCTCGTCGGAGTTCATGGCGCGGCGTCGCCTCCATCGAGAGCCGCTCGCTCGGTCGGAGCACCTGGATCGGGATCATCGCCGGTCTCGGGCTCGCACAGCTCCACGAGCCGATCGCAAAGCCTACGGAAGTCGTCGCCGTCGAGGATCTCGGCCGGAATCGCGTCGAGTGTGCTCGTGCGCTCCAGCGCGGCGTGCTGGAAGATGGGCCGCGGGAAGTGGGGGGCGTCATCGGCATCGCGCGCCTCGACGTCATCCCCCGCATAGACCCACTCGCCGAACAACTCGTGGACCTCTTGGCGAAAGTCGAGCTCCTCGCTCGTCGGTGAGTCCCTCTCTTCTCGCAGGGGCGCGAAGGTATGCGCGACGAGGATTCTGCGCAGCGCCTCGGGCGTCTTGCGCCGTCCGATTGCCTGCAGCGCGATCTCGAGTCCTAGGAGGTTCTGACGAGTGGCCCGCGAGACCAGCACGTCGACGTGGGCCAGAGCGTGGAGCGACAGGCCGCCAAGATCGTGGAGTCCCGCGCGCGAGTCGATCAGGATGTAGTCGGGCTTGAGCTGGGTGCGGATGGCCTCGAGGAGCGCCTTCAAGGCGGCGCCCACCGGGCTTTCGGTGGACTCGAGACCGCCGGTGGCGAAGTCTAGCCGCCCGAGCTTCTCGACGAATGCCCAGTTCAACCGACCGGCGGGGATCACCTCGACTTTCGGCCCCAACTCGTCGCCCAGTGCGCGCGCGGCCCCGGTGCACCGTGCGAGGTCGGGGGTACCTGTGATCAGGTAGTCGATGACGAAGTCCAGCACGCCGCGCTCGGTCTCGACTCCGAGGAACGTGCCCAGCCCGGGTGCTTCGAGGTCCAGATCGACGGCCACGATGCGGTGACCTCGCGCGGCGAGGATGCGCGCCACAGCCGCGAGCAGCGTGGTTCGCCCCACGCCGCCCTTGAACGAGTAAAACGAGACGACGGCCGGATTTGCCGTCGTGAGCGACCAGTGCGGATCTACTGGCTGGGCCGAGAGCCACGCGTGCTTCGAGACCAGGCGCTGCATCGCTCGCCAGTTCTTGCCGCGGGCGACCGGGATCCCTGTGATGGGATCGGCGACGGGCGTGTCCCACGTGCGCGGCCACTCGAGCGATTGCTCGAGGATCGCGTGCGCTACGCGACGCTCCTCTCGAGAGCCGGCGGTGCTGAGGATCGGACCGGCGAAGTAGTGGCCGAGCCTTTGGGCGAGCAGGTCGGCGAGCGCCTCCAGGTCGCACGGCGTCGTCACTGCGCCCGGGTCGACGACGAGGCGGACGCGTCCCGCGAGATCGCGCACCAGGCACACCCGTGCCAGCGCGGCGAATCCGGGATGTCCCTCACAGAGGGGCACTACGTTGGAGATGATGTCGTCGAACGTCATCGCTAGCGCAGGGCTCCCTCATCGAGCAATCCATCCGCCCACAGGCTGGCCACTACCCGGTCGACGACCTCGCGCGCCTCTCTCGTCACGGCGGTCGCGCGGGCGAGGTCGAACGTGCCGGTCGGCATGTACCGGCTCTGCACGGTCCACGTCCTCAGCTCCTGGTAGCGTGCACCCCAGTCGGCGGGGAGATAGCGCCGCGCCCTCGGATCGAGGTGCAGCAGCAACCTGAGGCTCTCCGCCTGCGAGGTATCGAAGCCGTGCCCGATGGCTCTGCCGAACCACTCTTCTCCGAGACAGGCCGCCTGGGCGCATTCCGGCCCGAACCCCGCGATGTGGAAACTCTCGTCGAGCGCGCGATTGGCGCCCTCCGCGGTGAGGTGCTCGGCCACACGGACGTGCCGCAATGCCGCGGAGACAAGGTCGCTCCTCCGGCGGACATCGGAACGGATCCGATCACGGAATTGCGGCTCCTGGCGCAGCTGTGCCGCATAGATACGCTTGTGGCCGCTGCGCTGGGCCTCCGCGAAGGCGACCGCGCCGCTGTCGCGGGTGGCAAACACCAATTCGCCGACGTGGGACGGCAGCAGGCTCCCGGGAGGCGCTTCGTGATCGATCTCGATCCGCCGAGGACCGAAGACCTGGATCACTTCACCATGGAGCGTGATCTTCAGCCCACCTCGGCCGGCGAAGGCGCGGGCCTTGTTGACGATCTGTCGGGCCGACCAACTCCAATTCAGGTCGAGCTCTGCAGGATCAATCTTTCGTGCGTCCGAGATCCCGATCGGGCGCTGCGGGATCGCCGGCCGCTCACCGGCGATGATGGCGTCCAGGTGCTGCAGCAGGGCCGCCGCCGCGAGATCGGCGAGCTTCCCGGTGAGCGAGATCGCGTCGTCGCTCTCGAGGACGACGACGCGATCAACCGCGTAGAGGTCGCCAGCGTAACGATCGGGGGTCAGCCGGACGAGCGAGACGCCGCTCTCCGCGTCACCCTCCTCGAGGGCACGCTCGATCGGCGCCGCGCCGCGCCACCGGGGGAGCAGCGAGGCGTGGGTCATGACAAAGCCGCGCGTCGGGATCGCCAGGACGCGCTCTGGAATCGGCGGACCGAAGGCGACCATGATCCCGGCGTCGAGGCGCAGGTCCGCGAGCGCGAGCGCGAGCGCCTCGATCTCGACTCCGGTGGCCAGCTTCGATTCTGTGAGCGGCAGCCCGAGGCGAACTGCTTCCGTCTTGACGGGGCATGGCACAGGCAGCAAGCCACGGCCGGCGGGCGCGTCGGGGGGGCACACGACCATCGCGACTTCGTGGTGGGCGTGGAGGGCGCGAAGCGCAGGGAGCGCGAAGCTCGGCGTTCCGAAGAAGGCAAGTCGCGCCATCGACGGCGGCATCATGCCCAACCCGCGCGAGATCGGCAACGAGGGCGGCCGGTCACGCTGGCGGCACGTGCAGGAGCCCGGAGGTCGTACGTCACTGCCACGGATCCGCGAAGCGTAGATCCGCCAGGAACGCCGCGTCGGTCAGGCTCGCGAAGAACGCGTGCAGGTCGGCGCGCTCCTCGGCGCTCAGCACGAAGCCTCTGAGGAGGCTGTCCTTGTACGGGTTCTGGGCCCCGTCGCCCGCGTTCGGGCCCGACGCGATGAGCCTGCCCGCGGCGGCGTAGTGGTCGAGCACGTCGTCGAGCGTGGCGGCGCTGCCGTCGTGGAAGTACGGCGCGGTCACCGCGATGTTGCGCAAGGTCGGCGCGCGGAAGCGCCCCATGTCGCTCGCGAGGCCGGTGAGCTCGTGGATGCCTTGTCCGCCCGCCGGATAGGCGCCCGTGCCTCCGACGTTGTAAAGGCCCGTGTTGTGGAACCGCGCCTCGACGGTGGGCTTGCCGACGTATCGAGCGGCCCGAGATCAGCGTGCGCTCGAACGCCGAGATCGCCTTGACCACGTTCGCGACGGTGATCGGATCCGCCTCGCCCGGGAAGGACTCGGCGACCAGCGCGCGGCAGCGCGCGAGCCGATCGCGAGGTTCGACGCGGACGTGACGGCGGTCGCGAGCGCGAACGGCCAGAGCGGCAGCTGCGACGCGAAGCCGAACTGCAGCCCGGCCTACATCGCGAGCTGCCCCACGACGAACAGCCAGCGCAGCCGCCGGAGCCAGGGGAGCGTGATGGTCGGCTCGAGATCGAACATCGAAGGGACCGCTGGCGGCGCTCCCACGTACCACTGGGATTCCGCGGTTCTAGCCAGGAGGCGGAACGTGCGAAAAATTACCTCACCCCGACCCGCACGGGCGGCTGCTTGCTCGCACCCCGGATCTTTCCTATGGTCATGGGGCTGTGCTGCGCTGGCTGTTGCCGATCATCGCCGCGATCGCCGTCCTCGGCTCGTCGGTGATGTCGTGGGCCGGCGCGGGCGTGACTGGCGATGCCGCGTGCTGCTGCCCGGTCAAGGCCAAGTGCAAGTGCCACGATCACGACAAGCAGAAGGACGGGCCGCCGGTCCTCAAGCAGTGCAGCAGCAAGGGCAAGCTCGTCGCGCCGGTGATCGTACCTGCGGTCCCCGCCGAGGCGCCTGAGCTGGTCGTCGAGCGGCCGCGGGTCGCCGTGTCGCCGCTCCTCTGCCCATCCGTCCCCGAAGATCGATCGTACGAGCCAGAGACACCTCCGTTCTAGCGACGCGGCCCGTCACGGTCCCGCTCGTCACCTTCGGAGTTTTGTCTCTTTGGCATCCCGTCCCGCGTGGGGCGGGGGAGGCTCGTCATGCGTTCGATCGTTTCTACTTTCTTTACTCTCGGCGCCCTCGGCACCGTCGGCGCGCTCGCCGGCACCGCCGCGGCGCACGTCTCGATCTCCAGCGGCCCCGCGGCCGCGAACAAGACCCAGCTCATCACGTTCTCCGTCGGCCACGGCTGCACGGACGCCGCGATGAAGCACCTCGACACCATCAAGATCCGCGTCACGATCCCCGCCGGCGTCACCGGCGTGCGCGCGCTGTTCAGCGACTTCGGCAAGCCGACGGTCGTCAAGAGCGGCAGCACCGTGACGCACGTCGAGTGGACCAAGCCCGCCGGCGATCTGCTCGACGGCGACGACGCGTACTACCAGATCCAGATCCGCGCGAAGGTCCCCGACGCGCCGTTCTCGAAGCTCAAGTTCGACGTCGAGCAGACGTGCGAGGACTCGACGACGCACGCGCAGATGGTCGTCAACTGGAACGCGCCGGAGGGCTCGACGACCGGCTCGCCGGCGGCGATGCTCCCCCTCGTGTCGGCGCGCGCGACCGGCTGGAACAAGGTCGCCGTGCCGCGCGCGCTGACGCAGGACGAGGTCGCCACGTACCTCGGCGACTCGCTGATCGTCTGGCGCGGCACCTCGGCGTACAGCTCGAACCCCCACACCGCGTCGCTGATCACGGCGACGCCCGGCGTCACCGCGCTCTCTGGCGGCCTCGCGGCCGGTGACGAGATCTGGGTCAGGTACTAGCCATGCGGAGCTTCGTCCAGATCGCCGTGGTGGGCCTCCTCACCACGCTCGCCGCGGCGTGCGGCGACAACGGGACGTCCGCGAAGCCGCACGACGCGGGTGTCGAGATCGATGCCGCCGCGCCGCAGGCGGCCGGGCCGTGCGTGGATCGGCCCACCGACCTCGCCCGCCCGCCGCCGGGCCAGCTGCCGTGCGAGCTCTTGCCGCCGGGGTTCGTGCCGCGATGACGGGGCGGCTCTCCGCGGCGCCCGCGGCCGTGCCCGTGCTCGCGCTCGCGGCCGCGCTCGGCGCGTCGCTCGGCGCGTGCGGCGGCGGCGGCGATGGCGACACGCCGGTCGACGCCGCGCCGGTCGTCGATGTCCCCGGCGACGCGATGCCGCGCCAGGTGGTGACGGAGAACGTCCCGCTCGTCGTGAACGAGATCGTCGAGGCCATCCTGGTCGGCGGCCCCGGCGACTACGCGCGCCTGCAGATGAGCGCCAGCGGCGCGCCGCTCGACTGGAACATGCACGGCCACGCGAACGGCAGCACGCAGGTCGTCAAAGAGGAGCTCAAGGTCCCCTCGGTGGACTACCTGTTTCAGCCCACGGCCCAGGCGGACTGGTACTTGCTAATCCGCAACAAGGGCCAAACCGATATCACCGTGCAGCTCAAGATCGAGCTGTTCGGCGAGATGACATGGAGTGGATGGCAATGAAGAGCTGGTATCGCATGATGGTTCTTGGAGCGCTGCTCCTCGGGTCCCAGATGGGGCACGGCGGCGGCTGCTGCGCGCACGAGGAGGAGATCTTCGGGCCGCCGACCGAGTCGACGTGCCCGCAGGGCTCGACGCTCACGTACAACAACTTCGGCAAGCAGTTCATGGAGAGCTACTGCACGAGCTGTCACTCGAGCGAGCTGACCGGCGCCGCGCGCAACGGCGCGCCCACGTTCCACGACTTCGACACGCTGTTCGGGATCAAGGCGGTCAGCGATCACATCGACGAGGCCTCCGCGGCCGGGCCCGCCGCCATCAACGAGGGCATGCCGGAGGACGGTCCGAAACCGTCGGAGATGGAGCGCTACTTGCTCGGCGAATGGATCGCGTGCGGCATGCCCGAGTAAGCCGCGCGGCGCTCGCGCTCGCTGTGGTCCTCGCCGCGGTCGCGGCGAGCCCGCCCGCGCGGGCCGAGCACGATCACGGCGATCACGGCGGTCACGGCGATCAGGGCGGTCACGGCGGTCACGGCGCGGCAGGCGCCGAGGCCGCGCTGGGCGTGACCGTCACCGCCGGGGCGCTCGCCGCGAGCTATCACTCCCGGCTCTACGACGGGAGCTACGAGGGGGCGCGCGCGGGCGCCGCCTTCGCGCGGGGCCGCTACGAGGTCGGCGCCGAGCTCGCCGGCTACCGGATCGTGCGCAACGGCCGCGCCGGTCACGGGCTCGGCGATCTGCACGTGCATGGCAGCGCGATGCTGGTGGCGCGCGGCGCGCTGAGCGCTGGCGTGCACCTGATGGTGATGGCGCCGACCGGCGACGATCGGCTCGGGGTCGGCATGGGGCACGTCATGCTGATGCCGGCGGCGTGGTCGGCCTACGCCGCCGGCCGCGCGCGCGCCAGCGTGATGCTCGGGTACGGGCGCGGCATCGGCGACGAGGGCGTGCACGCCGAGCACGGCGGCTCCTGGCCGCTCGTCGATCCCATGGGCTTCTCGGAGCTCACGCTCGACGCCGCGGCGGCCTTCGCCTTCGCGCGCGCGTGGACGGCCGGCGTCGCCCTCCACGGGGCGCTGCCGCTCAGCGCGGGCGACACCCGGCTGCTCGCGGGCGCGCGCGTGAGCTGGCGGGCCGGGCGCGTCGACACGGCCGGCGAGCTCCAGGCCGGCGTGGTCGGCGACCCCGTCCGCGTCCGCGGCCTGCTCTCGACGTCGCTGCGCTTCTGAGCCGGTCGGCGGCGGCCGCGCCGGGGGCTCACTGCGGATCGCGGACCGCGAGCATCGTCATCATCCCCGCCTCGGCGTGCTCGAGGATGTGGCAGTGCAGCATCCAGTCGCCCGCGTCGAGCGGCACGAGGCCGATGTCGATCGTCTCGCGGCCGTGGATCAGCACCGTGTCGCGGAAGAACGGCTCGTCCACGGCGGCGCCGTCGCGCGCGATCACCTTGAAGAACATGCCGTGCAGGTGGATCGGGTGCAGGCGCGCGCTCGCGTTGGCGAACCGCAGGCGCGCCCACTTGCCGCGGACAAGCTCGAGCGAGGGGTGCGCGTGCTCGTGGCCGGAGAACGCCTGATCGTTGAGCGTCCACTCGATGCCGAGCGGACCGCCTTGCCGCGCGTCGAGCCGGTACTCGTGCGTCAGCGGCAAGGCCAGCGCCCCGCGCCACGCCGGCACGTGGGCCTTCGCGGGCGACGGGAACGCGGGCGTGGCAGCCGTGCCGTCGACCTCGATCTCCGCGAGCCGGTTCGGCCGCTGCGGGGTGAAGCGATCCATGACGACGAGCGAGCGGCCGCCGCCTTGGGCCGTGACGTCCAGATCGAGCCGGTTGCCGGGCGCGAGCTCGAAGCGGCCGAGCGGCTGCGGGGCGCGCGCGTAGAGGCCGTCGACGGCGATGATCTGCGCGTCGAGCCCGACCAGGTCCGGCACGTAGATCCGGCCGTTCGAGGCGTTGAGCAGCCGCAGCCGGATGCGCTCGCCAGCCGCGATCGGGAGGACCGTGTCGGTCCGGCCGTTCACCGTGATCGCGTTGCCCCACCGGCCGTCGTGCATGAGGTCGTGCGGCGTGTTGAAGCCCGGCTCGAGCTGGCGATCGGGGCCGAGCAGCCAGTCGTCGAGGATCCAGGTGACGTCCCGCGTGTACGGCGGCGGCGCGCGATCCTCGACGATCAGGAGGCCGTACAGCCCGCGCTCCACCTGCTCGCTGCTGCGCACGTGCGGGTGGAACCAGAACGTGCCGGCGTCCTTCGGCGTGAACTCGTACGTGAACGACGCGCCCGGCTGGATCGGCGGCTGCGTCGCGTGCGGGACGCCGTCCATCGCGTTGGGGACGCGCACGCCGTGCCAGTGGATCGTGGTCTCCTGCGGCAGCCGGTTCGTGAACCGCACGCGCACCGTGTCGCCGAGCCGCACGCGCAGCGTCGGCCCCGGCACCTGGCCGTTGTAGGCCCAGACCTTGAGCGGGGCGCCGTCGATCAGCGGGACCTCGGCCTCGGCGGCCGTGAGCTCGAACGTCCGCAGCGCGCCGCCTCCGGTCGCGTGCTCGGGGTACGCGCCGGCAAGCTCGCGCGCCGGATCTGGTGCCGGCGGGCTCGCCGCCGAGCCGCAGCCGAGCGCGGTCGCGGTCGCGATCAGGAGCGCGGAGATCCGGCGCACGGTGGGTCCGTAGCACGTTTCGCGCGCGAGCGCGGGGGTGGCGCGCGTGCGGCGCTCGCCGCCCCCGGCCGGGACGGTCACGGCACCGCGCTCACGCCGTCGCCGTCGGCCGCGCGCGCCCCGGTGCCCGCGCCGAGCTGGAACCGGCAGCACGCCGGCAGCTCGGCCCGCAGGATCTCGATGGCGCGCGTCGCCTTCGCGAGGAAGTCGGCCGTCGCGCCGACCTCGAAGCGGCGCGGGTGGCCCGCCCACGCGTCGGCGATCCGCGCGTCGATCGCCGCGGCCTCGGCCGCCGTCTCGATGCGCAGCGGGTTCTGGTGGTTGTAGCCGCCGTTGAGCGGCGGCGTGCGCAGGTGGATGACCGCGGCGTAGCGCGCGAGCTCTTCGGCGTGCGTGGTGCCGACGGCGCTCCACAGGTCGCCGGGGCCCGGCCAGTACGCCAGGCCGTCGACGGTCCCGCGATCGCACAGCTCGATCGCCGCGTTCGCCGTCACCATCGCCGCCTCGAGCTCGCGCTGCACGTGGAAGATCGCGCGCTGTGCGGCGCGCTGGGTCTCGATCGCGGCGATGCGCGGGAAGCCGCCGCCGAACAGGATGCCGGCGGACTCGGGGACCACCCGCACGTGCTCGCACAGCGTCTTGCGCAACAGCTCGAGCACGGCCGTCTTGCCCGCGCCCGGCCCGCCCGTCAGCACGATCCGCTTCGGAGCATGGCGCTCCGTACACCTGCACGCCGTCATGGTGGGTTGGCTCCGCTCACTCCGACCAGGACGCCGGCTCCGACTCCGACTCCGATCTGGCCCGCGGCTCCGGCCCCAGAAGCCGGGTCTCGCCGAGGCGCGGCACCACCGCGTCCCAGTGGAGCTCGTCGCGGAGGCGCCGCCGGAGCGCGTCGGCCGCCGCCGGCTCGCCGTGCGTGACGAACGCGCGGCGCGGCGCGATCCCGCTCGCGGCGAGCCAGTCCAGGAGCTCGCGGTAATCGGCGTGCGCCGACAGGCCCTCCAGCTGGACGACGCGCGCCCGCACCGGGACGTACTGGCCGAGGAGCTTCAGCTCGTCGGCGCCGTCGGCGAGCGAGCGGCCGCGCGTGCCCGCCGACTGGTAGCCGACGAGCAGGATCGTGTTGCGCGGATCCGGCAGGAAGCGCCGCAGGTGGTGGAGCACGCGGCCGCCTGTGGCCATCCCGCTCGCCGAGATCACGATCATCGGCTCGGTGCGGCGATCGATCGCCTTCGAATCGTCGGCCGTGGGCGTGTACTGGGGGAGCCTGCACATGGCGGCGCACGCCGCCTCGGAGAGGCCCTGATCGATCCGGTGGCGGTGGAACAGCTCGGTGGCGTCGATCGCCATCGGGCTGTCGAGGAACACCGGGATCGGCGGGATCTTGCCCGCCGTCCGGAGCTCGGCGAGCAGGTGGAGCAGGTGCTGCGCGCGGCCCACCGCGAACGCCGGGACGACGATCGCGCCGCGCCGCTCGACGGTCTCGGTGACGACGCGGGCGAGGTCGGCGAGCAGATCCGTCGCCGGGTGCCGCCGATCCCCGTACGTCGACTCGACGACGAGGTAGTCGGTCGCCGCGAGCGGCTCGGGCGGCTTCATCACCGGATCGTGCGGCCGGCCGACGTCGCCGGTGAACGTGATGCTCGTGTCGCTTGGGCCGCCGAGCGCGAGGCGCAGGCAGCCCGAGCCGACGATGTGCCCGGCGCGCGTGAACGATGCCGTGACCCCGGCGGCCGGCGCGATCTCCGCGTGGTACGCGACCGGCACGAGCTGCTCGAGGCACGCCTCGGCGTCGGCGCGCGTGTAGAGCGGCAGCGCCGGCCGGTGGCGCGAGGTGCCGTGCCGGTTCGCGAGCCGCGCCTCTTCCTCCTGGAGGTAGCCCGCGTCGGGGAGCAAGATGCGCAGGAGGTCCCGCGTGCCCTCGGTGCAGTACACCGGCCCGCGGAAGCCCGCCTTGCACAGCCGCGGCAGGTACCCGCTGTGATCGATGTGCGCGTGCGTGAGGAGCACCGCGTCGATCGCCTCTGGATCGAACCCGGGCGCAGCCCAGTTCCGCTGGCGCAAGTTCTTCGGGCCCTGGAACAGCCCGCAGTCGATGAGGAGCCGCGCGGCGCCGTGCTCGACGAGGTAGCGCGATCCGGTGACGGTCTCGGTCGCGCCCTGGAACGTGATGCGGGCTCGGTCAGCTGACACAGGGGGACGAGATTCAAGCGACGTGCCCGCAGACGCCCGGCCGCGGCGCGGCGCTTCCGGCAAACGCTGCGCGCCGCGCACGAGCCGCGCACGATCTGCGCGCGCCGCCCGCGCCGCCCGCGCCGCTGCGGCTACTCGCAGCGCGGACAGCCGGGGCGCCGGCGCCGCCGCGCCACGAGCACGACGGCGGCGATCGCCAGCGCCAGCAGCACGATGGCGAGGTCCGCGCTCACGTCGCTGCCTCCGCGCAGCTCACGGCTTGATGCCGTCGCGCGCGAGCTCCTCGGCCGTCGCCTTTGCGGCCACGGTGCCGGCCGGGTGCTCGTACCAGCCCGGGTCCAGATCGCCCGAGAGCTGCTTTCGGACCTTCAGGATCGTGAACATGCCGCCCATGTCGATGAGGCCGAACGGCCCGTCGCCGCCGAGCATCGAGATGCTGTTGTCGGGCAGCTGCATCCTGTGCATCTCGCCCATGCCCGTCGCGCCCATCGTCATGTAGCCGGGCACGACGCGGGTCATGCGCGCGTCGATGCCCTGCGTGCTGGCGCCGACGAGGTTCGGCGCGTCGTGGCCCATCTGGTTCATCACGTGGTGCGTCATGTGGCAGTGGAACGGCCAGTCGCCCAGCGCGTCGGCGACGAACTCGATCACCCGCACCGCGCCGACCGGCACGAGCGTCGTCGTCTCGGGCCGGCGCGCGCTCCGCGGGACCGGGCCGCCGTCCGTCTCGGTGACCTCGAACACGTGGCCGTGCAGGTGGAGCGGGTGGTGATCCATCGGGCCCAGGTTGCCGAGGCGGATGCGGACCAGATCGCCCTGCTCGGCGACCAGGGGCTCGGTCGCCGGGAACGCCTTGCTGTTGAACGTCAGCGTGTTGAAGTCGTTCATCGCCATCGGATCGGGCCGCGCCGCGCCGATCGGGATCTTCCACTCGTGCGCCATCAGCGAGTAGTCGCGCACGCGCCGCGCGGCGCGCTGGGCGTCGCGGCGATGGACGACGATCATGCCCACCATGCCGAGCGCGATCTGCGTCATCTCGTCGAAGTGCGGGTGGTACATGAACGTGCCCGCCCTCGTCATCGTGAACTCGTACTTGAACGTCTCGCCGGCGCGGATCACCGGCTGCGTCAGGCCGGCCACGCCGTCCATGCCGTTGGGCAGGAGCACGCCGTGCCAGTGCACGCTCGTCGGCTCGGGCAGCTTGTTCGTGACGTAGATGCGGACGCGGTCTCCCAGGGCGCACTCGATCAGCGGGCCCGGCGTCGTGCCGCTGTAGCCCCACGCCTCGATCTCGAGGCCCGGCGCGATCTCGTGCTTCACCGGCTGCGCCGTCAGGTGGAACACCTTGACGCCGCCCTTCTTCTCGAACGGCAACGTCCAGCCGTTCGGCACCACGACCGGCGCGTACGGCTCGCCGGGGACCGCGCGGCCCTGCGTGAGCCGCCGCGGCCCGACGGGTGCCGCCGTCTTGTGCGCGCCGTGGCCCGCGGGGCCGCCAGCGCCGGGGGCCGTGGCCGGCGGCGTGGGCTGCGTGGGCTGCGTGGGCTGCGGGGCCTGCGCCGCGGCCCTGCGGGCGCGCGCGAGGACGGCGGCGCTCGCGGCGACGCTCGACTGCAGTAAGGCTCGGCGGCTGATCATCGCTAATGTCCCTCGCTGGAGGTGGCGGGCGCTTGCATGCGTGGCTCGTCGGTGGCGCCTGCGCCGCGCGGCATGGCGCCGCGGCCGAGCGCGCGCGCCTCGCCGGACGCGCGCCAGAACCGGCGCAGCGCGTCGATGTACTGCCGGCCGGCGTCGACCAGCTCGCGCCGCGCGGCCAAGAGCTCGAACGTCGACGCGTTCATCGCGTTGTACTGCTTGAGCGTCTCGTCGACGATCCGCTGGCGCTGCGGCAGCACCACGTCGCGCAGGTGGCGCGCCTCGGCGTGGGCGCCCAGCACGCGCTGGCGGACCGCGCGGGCCTGCGCGCGCAGCTCGACGGCGGTGGCGATCGCCTCGTTCTGCGCGCGCCGCAGCTCGGCGCTCGCGCGGGCGCGCGGCCCTTGCTGCTGGTTGAACAGCGGCAGGCCGATGGCGAGCGCCGGGCCCGCCTCCCACGCGTCGTCGTGGCGGGTGGCCGAGACGCCGACGCCGAGCTGCGGCAGCCACGCGTGCACGCGCGCGAGCCCCAGCCGCCCCGCCGCGGCCTCGGCGTCGCCGCGGATCGCCTCGAGCGCGAGGCTCGCCGCGACGGCGCCCTGCTCGAGGCTGTCGAGCGCGGGCGCGGCCGCGGGCAGCTCGTCGAGCCGGCCCGCGACCGTCCACCGCGTGGCCTCGCCGGAGATCCCCAGCGCCTCGTTCAGCGCCTCGCGCCGCGCCTCGACCTCGACCTGGGCGCGGCCCAGCTCGAGGCGCGCCTGCTCGCGCTGATCGCGCTCGCGGGCCAGCGCGAGCTCGCTGACGTTGCCGGCGGCGCGCTGGCGCTCGACGATATCGGCCGCCGCGGCCGCAGCGTCGAACGCCGTCTGGCGCAGCTCGAGCTCCTGCTGCGCCGCCACGACGTCCGTGTGCGCGCCCTCGACGCGCGCCGCGAGCTCGATCGTCGCGGAGACGGCGCGCGCGCGGGCCGCGGCGAGGCCCGCCTGCGCGACGGCGCGGCGCCGCGGCAGGAGGACGAGGTCGAGGACGTCCTGGATGACGTCGAGCTCGACCTCGTGGACGGAGCCGCCCGCGAGCTTGATCTGGGCCTCGACCTCGAGCGGTGGCAGCACCGTCGCGGCCGCGATCTCGCTCGCGGCGATCCCGAGCGCGTCGTACTGCGCCTGCAGGCGGCGGCTCGTGGCGAGCGCGATGCGGACGGCGGCGTCGCGATCGAGCGGCCGCTCGAGCAGCTGCGCGACCGCCGCGGGGACGCGCGGATCGGCGTGCTCGTGCCACGCCGCGCGGGCGCCGAGGCGGCGCTCGATCTCGCGATCGACCGGGCCGAACACGGCGCCGCGCGACGGGGCGCAGCCGGTCGCTGCGGTTGCTGCTGCCGCGGCGGCAGCGAGCGCAAGGAGCTGTGGCTTCATCCGTGGTGTCCTTCGTGGCCGGGGGCCGCGGGCTTGGCCGGCGGTGACTGCGGCTGCGGCTGCGGCGCCTGGTGCTGGTGCGGCGGCTGCGTCGCCGGCTGCGGCTGCTTGGCGGGCAGCTGCGGCTGTGGCTGCTTGGCGGGCAGCTGCGGCTGTGGCTGCTTGGCGGGCAGCTGCGGCTGCGGCTGCTTGGCGGGCGGCTGCGGCTGCGGCGCCTGGTGCTGGTGCGGCGGCTGCGCTGGCTCTTGCGGTTCCGAGTGCTGGTGCTGGTGCGGCGGCTGCGTCGCCGCGGGCGCCGCACCAGGCGGCGTCGCGTCGGCCACCCCCGGGCGCAGCGCAGGCGGCGGGCCGGCGAGCCGACCCGCCGGCGCCTCGGGGCTCGCCGGGTGCTCGGCCGTGATCGGCATCGCGGCCGGCGTGCAGCCCGCGATCGCGCCACCCGCGATCGCGCCGCCGACGATTACCGCGAGGATCCGCGCCCTCACGACTTGCCCATCGCGCATGTGCCCGACGCGAGGTGCTGCGCGTGCATGCGGAGCTCGCCCTGCAACTTCGCGACGTCGCCGCCGTTCGTGACGAACGCGAGCTTCGCGCCGCCCTCGATGTCGCTCGCCGCCGCCTTGGAGTGCACGCCGATCATGCCGCCGGCGTGGCCCGCGTGCTCGCCGCCGCCCGCGCCGCCGCCCGCGCCGCCGCCGGCCGCCGCGCCGTGGCCCTCGTGGCCGCCGCCCGCGCCGCCGCCCGCGCCACCACCGGCCGCCGCGCCGTGGCCCTCATGGCCGCCGTGGCCCTCGTGGCCGCCGCCCGCGCCGGAGCCGTCCGGCAAGGGGCCCATCGCGCCGTGATGCTCGTTGTGCATCTGCGCCATCGTCGCGACGCGGCGGCGGAGCTCGGCCACGTCGCCCGTCGTCACGAAGACGAGCGCGGCTCCCGTCGCCGTGTCCTCGACGGTCACCGACGTCCCTGGCACCGCCACCGGGCACGACGGATCGCTCGCGCTACCCGCCGGCTTCGGGGTCGTCGAGGTCGTGGCCGGGGCGGACGATCCGCCGCAGGCAGCGGCAGCGGCAGCAGCAGCAGCGAGCGCGATCGACAGAAAAGACAGCTTGAGAAGACGCATGGGACTACCTCGGGGCAATCGCGGACCAGCTCGCGGAGCCGGTCAGGGGGCACCATCACATGGATCGGGCCGCCTTGGGCTGCGACCTGTGACCGCGCCAATTCTGGGTGACGCAGCGAGCTTCACGCATCCAGCCGCGCGCGCGCGAGCCGCAGCGCGTTTCCGATCACCGACACCGACGACAGGCTCATCGCCAGCGCCGCGAGCATCGGGGAGAGCAGCCAACCCGTGAGCGGGTATAGCGCGCCCGCCGCGATCGGCACACCCGCGGCGTTGTAGACGAACGCGAAGAACAGATTCTGCTTGATGTTCGCCATCGTCGCGCGCGAGAGAGCCCGCGCCCGGGCGATGCCGCGCAGGTCGCCCTTCACCAGGGTGACGTGGGCGCTCTCCATCGCGACGTCCGTGCCCGTGCCCATCGCGATCCCGACGTCGGCGCGCGCGAGCGCCGGCGCGTCGTTGATGCCGTCGCCCGCCATCGCGACCTTGCGGCCCTGCGCCTGCAGCCGCCGCACGTGCTCTGCCTTCTGATCCGGCAGGACCTCGGCCACCACCTCGTCGAGCCCGAGCTGCTTCGCGACGGCGGCGGCCGTCGCCTTGCTGTCGCCCGTCAGCATCACGACGCGCAGGCCCTCGTCGCGCAGCGCGCGGATCGCGTCGGGCGTCGTCGCCTTGATCGGATCGGCCACGCCGACGAGGCCCGCCAGCGCGCCGTCGACGGCGACGTACATGACCGTCTGGCCGTCGCCGCGCAGCGCCTCGGCGCGCGCCACCAGCGCTGCGCCCTCGCCCAGCTCGATGCCATCCTGCTCCATCAGCGCCCCGTTGCCCAGCGCGACGCGCCGGCCGCTCACGGTGCCGCGCACGCCCTTGCCCGTGACCGACTCCCAGCCCGCCACCTCGGCGAGCGCCGCGCCGCGGTCCCGGGCGCCCGCGACGATCGCGGCCGCCAGCGGGTGCTCGCTCGCGCGCTCGAGGCTCGCCGCCAGGCCCAGGAGCGT
>Ga0247790_10000045_pt1 | contig 70304 bp, 54 predicted proteins | sample UWRJS171409R4_FD_179913 | JGI IMG/M metagenome (GOLD analysis project Ga0247790, IMG submission 179913) | Soil microbial communities from Arlington Agricultural Research Station in Wisconsin, United States - UWRJ-S171-409R-4 | ecosystem: Environmental > Terrestrial > Soil > Agricultural land...
AGGCGACGAGGTCGAGCGGCGGCGGGTTCTGCGTCCACGTGGGCGGGTCGAGTGCTGGCGGCGGAATTTGTGCCCACGTGGGCGGGTCGAGTGCTGGCGGCGGAATTTGTGCCCACGTGGGCGGGTCGAGTGCTGGCGGCGGAATTTGTGCCCACGTGGGCGGGTCGTGAGGCACAGCCGTGAGTTCGCGTTCGCGCTCGTCGGCGGAATCGGGTGGTGGGCAGGCGACGAGGTCGTGGGGAGGGGGCTGATCCTGTGTCCACATGGGTGGAGTGGGCGGCAGCGAGTCCCGCGTCCACGCGGGATCGAGCGGTGTCAGCTCAGCATTCGACGGGGGCGCGCCGCGAGCGGGGGAGGGCAGGGCGATGGGTGAGGGCAGGGCGACGGTGGGCGAGCCGGCCGACACGGCGCAGGCGGGGGCTTCGTCGTCGGTGACGTTGCGACGGTCTCTCGGCTTGCGGAACTCGAATGTCACGCTGTCGGGGGCGATGCCGCGAATCACGAGCTTGCCGAAATGGACTGCCCGGTGGTGTAGATCGCAGAGGGTCGTGAGGTTCTTCAGCGCGTGATCGCCGCCGCGACTCTGGTACTCGATGTGGTGCAGATCGAGCCCGATGTTCCGGCGGCATCCGGGCACCGTGCAGCAATGGCCATCTCGCGCGAGCACCTGCTCGCGCTTGCGAGCCGTGACGGTCGTGGTCGCGCGCTCCGGCGCGGCGGCATCGAGCGAGCCGAGGTGGACGGCATCGCAAGCGGCACACTCGGCCACTGCGGGGTCGACCTCGAGATCCCGGCCACCGCTGTACTGCCACGCGCGCTTGCAGTCCGGGCATTGCTTGATGGCGATCTTGTAGGTGGGTGAGTTGGCTTTCTTGCCATCGCCGTCACTGCTTGTGTGGTCGCCGCCGTAGGCCCTGCGGAACAGGGCCGGGATCAGCTCGTCATCGGACAGGCGCTGGCCGTGCTCCTCGGCGGCGAGCGCGTGCAGCTTGCGCCAGACGTCGTAGGTCTCGGGCGAGACCTCGAGCGTGATGGTCTTGCGGTGGAGGCGCGGCTCGGTCGCGTCGGTGGGCAGGTGGCCGGGCTTGTGGCCGGAGACCAGCGCTTCGATCTCGCGCAGGCTCTTGCCGCGCGCCGCTTCGAGCCAGGCTGCCTCGGTGTCGGGGACGGCGACTCGAGACAGCTCGCGCACCGCCGAATGGGCGAGCGCTCCGTGCTCGAGCGCCTCGGCGACGAGCGGCAGCTCGGCCATCGCGCGCGCGACGCGGAGCCGCTCGGCCGCCGTGCGCGGCGCGTACCCCATCGCGCGCTCCATGTACTCGGCCATCGAGCCGAAACCCCAGCCGCGCCACAGCTTGAGTTCCTCGGCGTAACGCAAGAGGTTCGCCTCCTCGGCATCGAGCGCAGCTCGCCTGGCCGCAATGCCGCGGAGCTTCTGGTCCACTCTGACCCACTCCGCCTCGTGCTGGCGATCCCAGGCATCGGCCGCCGCAACGTGCTCCGCCCACCAATTCGCGCCTCTCTGTGCTATCGGGTAAATGGCCGCAACACGCCCATTATCCCCATCGGATGTATGAGATTGCGCATCGGTCATATCGCCACCTCGTTGCACTTCGACACGCCAAGCCCATCGCTGGCAGCTCGTACCAGGTGGGGTCACAATGCCCAAGTGCCAGGATTGTTATTTGTAGAGTTGTGGTCCTGGAATGTCAAGCTGTATTTCATATAAATAATCTGTAATCTACTGGCCTGCAATGCGTGTATGCATTTGCTCGGTCTGGCGCATAGCCGGACATGGGCATCAAGCCTGGCCGGTGGCAGGTCGACGGGAAATGCCACCGGCTCTTGGTCAGCGCGGTCCGCGCAGGAGCTCTTGGGCTTGCAACAGTCTCCGCGCGGTCAGCTCGCCACAGTAGATGGCAGCTTGCCTGCTGATCGATATCCGCACACTCATGCTGATATGCGTCTGTCGTCTGCCGTCTGCCCGTCTGCCGTCTGCCCGTCTGCCCCAACCTCCATGCGGCCTGCTACCTACTGCATGGCACGACGCACATGCCGGATCCCCCAAGCTCCGGAGCCTCCGAGCGGCGGCGGTCCTCTCGCCCGTCCGCGCGCCACGCGCTCGGCCCGTGACGAGCGCTCTGCACCACGCGTTCGCGTTCTTTCGACCGCTCATCTCTGCGGCGGTGCTTTGCCGCTCCACTGCCCTTCAGGCGCTCGGCGCGGTGACGAGCGCGGAGCGCGCGAGGGCGAGGACCGCCGTCGCGAGGCGGGAGCCACGGCCCACCTGGCGCAGTGGCGGTCACGGCCCGCGCGCCGCGCCCTCTGCGCCGCGCGCCGCGCCCTCTGCGCCGCGCGCCGCGCCGCGATCCGACGAGGTCCACGCGCGGCGGTGGCCACACGCGCCCCGCGGGGCTGTGGGCGCTGCGCGTCGCGCCGCGATCCGGCGAGGTCCACGCGCCGTGGTGGCCGCACGCGCCTGCGGGCCTGTGGGCGCTGCCGCTTCGCGCGGCGATCCGACGAGGTCCACCGAGCCCGATCGGCTCGGCATCACCCGGAACGGGCGTGTCACCTCGTCTTCGGACAAGCTTCCACACCCGTCTCCGCGCGGCGTTGGCGCGCATGGCGGTCCAGGTCGCGGTCGCTGAGCTGGCTGCGCGCGGCGTTGGCGCGCATGGCGGTCCAGGTCGCGGTCGCTGAGCTGGCTGCGCGCGGCGTTGGCGCGCATGGCGGTCCAGGTTGCGCTCGTCGCGTTCCCCGGCCTCGCGCTGGCGACAGACCGCTGCGAGTGGCTGTAAAGCCTGGCCCTCCGCAGCCTGAAGAGCCTGCCCGTGACGTTCTCCGCCTAACTCCGCTTGCTCCGCGATCAGGCCAGGCCCCATCCACTCCGCGCCGCGGGCTCCGCGAACTCCGCGAACTACACGGGCTCCACGCCGCGGGCGGCGATCCGGACACCGCGGCGCGGCTGCTCGACCGCGAACTCCGCGAACTACACGGGCTCCACGCCGCGGGCTCCGCGAACTACACGGGCTCCGCGCCGCGGGCTCCGCGAACTACGCAGGCTCCGCGCCGCGGGCTCCGCGAACTACGCGAACTACGCGAACTACGCGGACTGCGCGCCGCGGGCTCCGCGAACTATGCGGGCTACGCGTCGCGGGCTCCGCGAACTACACGGGCTACGCGCCGCACGCTCCGCGAACTACGCGCCGCACGCGCCGCGAGCTACGCGGACTGCGCGTCGCGGGCTCCACGAACTACGCGCCGCGGGCTCCGCGAACTATGCGCCGCGGACTACGCGCCGCACGCGCCGCGACGCGGGCTACGCCGGCTGGGCGGGCGCGCGGCCGCGGACGGTGAGGCGCGAGACGTAGCGCGAGGCGGTGCCGCGCTTGAGGATGCCCTTCGTGACGGCGCTGTCGATGATCGACACGGCCTGCTTCACGAGGCCGGCCGCGTCGTCGGACTTGGCGTCCACCGCGGTGCGGGCCTTCTTCACGGCCGTCCGCAGCGCGGCCATCGCCGCGCGGTTGCGCGCGCGGTGCTTGATCATCTTGCGGTTTTGCTTCTCGGCCGACGCGATATTGGCCACTGGATTCTCCTGCGGGTGGAGGTGGTTAACCCAGCTGCTCCCGAGTGTCAAGCGGGACCACGGAGGATCGGCCGTCGCCGTCGCCGTCGCCGGCTCCGGCACCGTCGCCAGCACCGTCGCCAGCACCGTCTCGACATCGCCAGGCGCGCCGCCCCGCCGCGGGAGTGTTCATCGACGGGTGTGGATAACCTGCGGAGCACCTGGTGACCACGGCGCTGATCTCATCGAGAAGACAGCGGGTCGATCGCGCCTGCACAAAAAAGCGTCACTTTTCTTGCCCCGCCGAAAGGCTCCGCTTCGCGTCGTTCCACAGCGCGTCCATCTCCTCGAGCGTCGACGTCGCCGGTGTCCTCCCGCGCTCGATCAGCCGGTCCTCGACGAACTCGAACCGGCGCTGGAAGCGCGCGGTGGCGTCGACGAGCGCGTTCTCGGCGTCCACACCGAGCTTGCGCGCCAGGTTGACGACGGCGAACAGGAGATCGCCGACCTCGTGGTGGGAGGCGGCGGCGTCCCCGGCGCGCGCGGCGACGGCGACCTCCTCGACCTCCTCGCGGATCTTGTCGTGCGAGCCCTCCCAGCTCGGCCAGTCGAAGCCGACCTTGCCGGCCTTGTTGCCGAGCTTCTGCGCCCGCACCAGGGCGGGGCCGGGCTTCACGCCGTCGAGGATGCGGCCCGCCTTGGCGCCCGCGGCCGCCTTCTCCGCCTGCTTGATCTTCTCCCACTGCGCGAGCACCTCGGCAGACGTCGTAACAGTGGCGCCCGCCGCGCCCGCCGCGCCCGCCGCGCCCGCCGCGCCCGCCGCGCCCGCGCTCCCAGCGCCATCCCCCGCGCCGAAGACGTGCGGGTGGCGGCGCACGAGCTTGTCGGAGATCGCGTTCGCGACGGCGTCGAAGTCGAACGCGCCCTGCTCGCGCCGGAGCGCGGCCTGAAACACGACCTGCATCAGCAGATCCCCGAGCTCCTCGCGGTGCCCCTCGACGTCGTTGCGCGCGAGCGCGTCGAGCACCTCGTAGGTCTCCTCGACGAGGAACGGCCGCAGGGTCTCGAGCGTCTGCTCGCGGTCCCACGGGCAGCCGTCGGGGGCGAGCAGGCGATCCATGATGCGCACCAGCCGATTCATCGCGGTCCCGGCGGGCGCGGTCTCGGCGGGCGCGGTCTCGGCGGGCGCGGTCTCGTGCAGGTTCATCGGCGCCTTATAGCAGCGCGCATGGCAGCGGCGGGCCCACCGGCCGTGCTGCGTGCTATAGAGCCCCCGTCCCGGGCCGGAGGATCGCCCGCGACCTTTTGGCTGCCACGTGACCCAACCGAAGACCACCCGACGCGAGAAGCTCGCATTTAACGACCCCGAGGCGCTGCAGGCGCTGTGCGGGAGCAACAACGGACGGCTCAAGCTCGTCGAGCGCACGGCCGGCGCGCAGGTCCACCTGCGCGGCAACGAGATCACGATCGAGGGCGAGGACGCCGCGGCCGAGACGGCCCGGCGCGCGCTCGAGCAGCTCTACGACCTGGCGCTCGCCGGGCGCGCGCTCTCGTCCGACGACGTCGTGCGCGCGGTCAAGCTCCTGCAGAGCCCCGACGGGAGCGGCGCGCCGCAGACGATCCAGGGCGTGTTCGGCGAGACGATCCTGACGCCGCGCGCGGGGCGGCCGATCGCGCCCAAGGGCGCCGCGCAGCGGCAGTACGTCGACCTCGTGCGCGGCAACGACATCGTGTTCGCCGTCGGGCCGGCGGGCACGGGCAAGACGTACCTGGCGGTCGCGCTCGCGGTGCGCGCGCTGCTCGACAAGCAGATCAAGCGCATCATCCTGACGCGGCCGGCGGTCGAGGCGGGCGAGCGGCTGGGCTTTCTGCCGGGCACGCTCGAGGAGAAGGTCGACCCGTACCTCCGCCCGCTCTACGACGCGCTCCACGACATGCTCGACGCCGAGCGGCTCGAGCGGCTGATGTCCGACGACACGATCGAGATCGCGCCGCTCGCGTTCATGCGCGGCCGCACGCTCTCCAGCTCGTTCATCATCCTCGACGAGGCGCAGAACACGTCCCCCGAGCAGATGAAGATGTTCCTCACCCGCATGGGGTTCGACAGCAAGGTCTGCGTCACGGGCGACATCACGCAGACGGACCTGCCGCGCGGCCAGCGCAGCGGCCTCATCGACGCGCTCGAGCTGGTCGAGGGGATCCGCGGCATCGGCACGGTGCACTTCACCGACGCCGACGTGGTGCGGCACCCGCTCGTGGCCGCGCTGATCCGCGCCTACGACCGCCGCGACCGCGCGCGCTTCGAGGCGCGCGAGGGCCCGGGCGGCCCGGGTCCGGGCGCTCCCCGCGAGGGCGCGGGCCCGGGCGGCCCCGGCGCCGCGCCCGAGGCGCCCGCGGCCCCCGGCGAGGCCCCCGGCTTTGCGCCCGCGGCCTCCGGCAATGCGGCGCCGCAGGCTGCGGCACCCCCCGGCACGTCCCGAGACGGGCTAGACTCCTGACCGCATGGAGGTGGCGAGCCCGGATGACCTTGTCAGCGCGGTCTCGCACGACCGGCGCATGTCCGCCTACCGCGTGCGGCGCCAGGGCGATGGCTGGATCGAGCTCGAGGTCGTCGCGCAGCGCGCGCGGATGGCGGTCCTGCTCGTCGTCGCCTGGCCGAGCGTGTGGGGCGATCCCGAGCAGATGCGGCCGCACCAGATCCGCGCGCGCTCGGGCAACTACGGCCTGATCCTCGTCGGCACCGACGCCGAGATCGAGGCGGGCAAGCTCGACGCGGTCTCGGCCGACACCGATGCGATCGCGGAGGTCGCGCCGATCGGCATGTCCCGCCTGCTGCTCCTCCTGCGCTCGCGCGCCGACGCGATCGCGCAGCGGATGGCGGCGGCCGCGCTCGAGCTCGAGGTCGAGCGGTCGCGGCACGAGAACGACATGCTGATCTCGATCGGGCGCGCGCTGTCGCAGGAGCGCCAGATCAAGTCGCTGCTCGCGATCATCCTGCGCCGCGCGTGCGAGGTCACGAACGCCGACGCGGGCTCGATCTACGTCGTGTCGGGCGCCGACGACGACGTCGCCAAGCGCAGGCTGCGCTTCGAGGTCTCGCAGAACGACAGCCGGCAGGTGCCGGCGGTCGGCTTCGAGATGCCGGTGTCGTCGTCCTCGATCGTGGGCCAGTGCGTCCTGGCCGGCGATCGGATCGCGGTGCCAGACCTCTACTCGCTCGATGAGCCGGGCACCGGCAACAACCCCTGGGGCTTCGTCCACGACCGCTCGTTCGACGACAAGTACGGCTACCAGACGCGCTCGGTGCTCGCGGTGCCGATGATCTCGGCGCGCGCCGAGGTGATCGGGGTGATCCAGCTCATCAACAAGCGCTCGCGCGGCTGGATCCAGCTCGATCTGCCGAGCGACTTCGAGCTCGGCGTCGTGCCGTTCGACGACGCGTCCGTCGCCTACGTCTCGACCCTGGCCTCGCAGGCGGGCATCGCGCTCGAGAACGTCCTCCTCTACGAGGAGGTGAAGACCTTGTTCGACGGCTTCGTGAACGCGGCGGTCAAGGCGATCGAGTCGCGCGATCCGACGACGTCGGGCCACTCCGAGCGGGTGGCCGAGCTCACCGTGGGGCTCGCCAAGGCGGTCAACCAGACGGAGCGCGGCTACTACCGCGAGTACCACTTCTCGTCCGACGACCTGACCCAGATCCAGTACGCGGCGCTGCTCCACGACTTCGGCAAGGTCGGCGTGCGCGAGCACGTCCTCGTCAAGGCGAAGAAGCTGTACGAGCACGAACGCGCGCTGATCCACCAGCGGTTCCAGCTCATCAAGCGCGGCTACCAGCTCGAGGGACTCGAGTCGAAGGTCCGCTACCTGATGGAGGCCTCCCGCGAGGAGGCGGCCGAGCGGGTCGCGGCGATCGATCGCGACATCGTCAAGCGGCTCGCCGAGCTCGACGAGATCATCCGGTTCATCCTGCACGCGAACGAGCCGACGGTGCTCGATCAGGGCGGCTTCGAGCGGATCGCCGAGATCGCCGCGATGAGCTACTTGGGCGAGCAGGGGCAGCTGCCGTTCCTCACGTCCGACGAGGCGAGCGCGCTGCAGATCCGGCGCGGCTCGCTGAGCGAAAAGGAGCGGCTCGAGATCAACGACCACGTCGTGCACTCGATCAAGTTCCTGTCCGAGATCCCGTGGAGCCGGGCGCTGCGCGACGTCCCGCACATCGCCGGCGCGCACCACGAGAAGCTCGACGGCACGGGCTACCCGAGCCAGCTGCGCGGCGATGAGATCCCGGTGGCGGCGCGGATGATGGCGATCGCGGACATCTACGACGCGCTCACCGCGAAGGATCGCCCGTACAAGAAGGCGATCCCGCCCGAGAAGGCGCTCTCGATCCTCGAGGAGGACGTGCGGCGCGGCCAGCTCGATCGCAACCTGTTCGACATCTTCCTCGGCGCGCGGGTGTGGTCGCTGGTCCAGCGCGGCGATCGCAAGTGAACCGAGCCGGTCCGGAGGAGCGGCAGCGGAGGACCGTGCGAGGTTGTAAATGACCCGCTCTCGCATGACCCGATGCCCGTCGACCTCGTGATCGACGAGGGCGTCGCCTTGCCGGCGGCGCTCCGGCGGCAGCTCCGCACGGAGCTCGGCCGCATGGCCCGCGCGGCGGCGCTCGCCGCGGGCCGGCGCGACTACGAGGTGGCGCTGCGGCTGACGGGCGATCCGGCGATCCACGTGCTGAACCGCGAGTACCGCGGCAAGGACAAGCCGACGGACGTGCTCGCGTTCGCGCAGCAGGAGGGCCCAGCGGCGGCCGCGGACGTGCTGGGCGATCTGGTGATCTCCGTCGACACGGCGCGCCGGCAGGCGCGGCGGGGCCTTGCGGCCGAGCTCCTGCACCTGGCCTCGCACGGCCTCTGCCACCTGCTCGGCTACGATCACCGCACCGACGCCGAGGAGCGCGAGATGAACGCCCGCGCCGCGGCCCTGCGCGCCGAGGCTCGGCGGCGCGGCCGGATCCGCCCAGCCTAGCCGGCCGCTTACTGGCAGGTGCCGGCGGTGCAGGTCTGGACGCCCGGGCAGACGAGCACGCCCGAGGCGAACAGCAGCGACGTGCAGTCCGAGCCGGGCAGGGCGGTGCCCACAACGTTCAGCTGGAACGGGCCGTTGTTGCCGGTGTTGGTGTACGAGTCGACCTCGATCGCGTAGGCGCCGGGCGGCAGGGTCATCGTGATCTGCGACAGGGCGCCGGTGCCGCCGTCGTCGTCGCACGCGAGCTCGGGCGGCGCGCAGGTCGAACCCCACAGCGACAGCACCGTGTCGGAGATCATCGAGCCGTTCGTGTTGATCACCCAGCTCGCGGTGACCGGCGAGATCAGCGCGTAGACGACGTCACGGCCGGTGTTGGGCTGGCAGGACTGCTCGCGATCGTCGGCGGCCGGCGCGGCGAGCGTGCCGGCGGTGGTGGGCATCGTGATCTCGCCCTTGTAGTCGGGATCGGGCGAGCAGAACGACTCCGTCGGACCGGACGCCGAGGTGCAGCCGAAGTCCGCCGGGAAGTCGACCAGGCCGTCGGCGTCGTCGTCCATCATGTTGCCGCACTGCGGGCACATCGCGCCCGGACAGACGGTGTCCTCGATGGTGTCGGCGATGCTGGAGCAGCCGGGATCGTTGGGGTAGTCGATCCTGCCGTCGCCGTTGTTGTCCACACCGTCGGAGCACTGCGAGCTGCACGTCCGCATGCCCATCGGGCCCTGGCAGACGTAGCCAGACGTGCACGTGAACGCGCCGCTCTGGAACACCGCCGACTCGCAGCTGCCGCCGGGCGCGACGGTACCGGACACGTTGAGGAAGAACGCGCCGGGCGTGGTCGACGAGCTGTAGGCATCGACGGCGATGAGGTAGCGCCCGGCCGGCACGTTCGTGCGCTGGATCAGCGAGGCGCCGCCCGAGACGCCGTCGTCGTCGTCACACTCGATGCTCGGCTCGGTGCACGCGCTGCCCATGAACGACAGGAGCGTGTCGAACGCGGAGCTCTCGGTGTCGAGCTTGAGCGTCGCCATCGCCGGCAGATCGATCGAGTAGATCCGATCGCCGCCCCCGTCGGAGCCGCAGCTCGGGTTGTGACCGTCGGTGGTGCCGACCAGCGTGCCCGTGGTCTGGCCGGACACGATCGGGTCGATCGGATCGAGCTCGCCCGTGCAGAACTCGCTCGTCCCCGAGGCCGCGGGGCACCCCGTGTCCATCGGGTAGTCGATCTGGCCGTCGTTGTCGTTGTCGAGCCCGTCGCTGCACACGGGGCACATCGCGCCGGGGCAGACGGTGTCCTCGGAGTTGTCGCTGGGCGTCGCGCAGCCGGGATCGGCGGGGAAGTCGGCCTTGCCGTCGCCGTTGTTGTCGATGGTGTCGTTGCACTGGGTCAGGGTGCAGGTCCGCATGCCGACGGGGCCGTTGCAGGCGTAGCCGCTCGTGCACGTGAACGCGCCGCTCTGGAACAGCGGGCTCTCGCAGCTCGAGCCGGGCACGGCCGTGCCGGACGTGTTGATCGAGTACGTGCCGGTGCCGGTCGACCAGGCGTCGATGATCAAGTAGTACGTGCCGGCGGCGACGTTGGTGAGGGCCATGTTCGTCGGATCGCTGCACCGCACCGGTGTGCCGCCGCACGTCGAGTTGACCAGCGAGTGCACGGTGTCGAAGCTGGTCGTGAGGTTCAGGTTCAGCGTCGCCATCGTCGGCACGTCGATCCGGTAGGTGATGTCCGGCGCGATCCCCGTCGACGAGTTGCAGCTGGGATCGTAGTCGTTCGTGGCGCCGACCGTGGTGCCGGAGACGACGGGGGCCGTGATCGAGAGGACCGGCTCGCTCGAGACGCACCGCTCGCTCGCGCTGGCGGCCGCCTTGCACGAGGTGTCCATCGGGAAGTCGATCTGGCCGTCGCCATCGTTGTCGGTGCCGTCGGCGCACTCCGGGCACATCGGGCCGGGGCACACGGTGTCCTCGAGGTTGTCGTTGAGCCCGATGCAGCCGGGGTCGTTCGGATAGTCGATCTGGCCGTCGCCGTTGTTGTCGATGGTGTCGCTGCACTCCGAGCGGCACGTCCGCATGCCGACCGGGCCGTCGCAGACGTAGCCGGGATCGCACGTGAACACGCCGCTCTGGAACAGCGCGCCCTCGCAGCTCTCGCCGACGGCGACGGTGCCGGACGTGGTGAGCGTGAACGGCGTGGTGCCCGTGCTGTACCCCTCGATGGACAGGTAGTACGTGCCGGGGGCGACGTTGGTGGTGTTCAAGATGGTCGAGTTGATGCACTGCACCGGCGTGCCGCCGCACGTCGAGTTGAGGAGGCTCTGGACCATGCTGATGGTGGCGCCGCTGAGGGCGAAGCGCAGGGTGGACATGCGCGGCAGGTCGATCTTGTAGAAGACCTCGGGGGCCAGCCCCGTCGCCGAGTTGCAGGTGGGATCGTAGTCGTTCGTGGCGCCGACGGTGGTGCCCATCGTGACCGTGGCGGTGATGTCCACGACGGGCTCGGTCGAGCCGCACACCTCGTCGGTGCCGTTGGCGGCCTTGCAGCCGATGTCCAGCGGGAAGTCGATCTGGCCGTCGCTGTCGTTGTCGACGCCGTCGCTGCACGCCGGGCACATCAGGCCGGGGCACACGGTGTCCTCCATGCTGTCGTTGGGCGCCGAGCAGCCGGGATCGCTCGGGTAGTCGGTCTTGCCGTCGCCGTTGTTGTCGATGCCGTCGCTGCACTCGGCGCGGCAGGTCCGCATGCCGAGCGGGCCGTCGCAGGTGAAGCCGGCGCCGCACGTGATGACGCCGTTCTGGAACAGCACGCCCTCGCAGCTCCCGCCGGGGGCGACGGTGCCGGACGTGGCGAGCGTGAACGCGCCGCTGGTGCTGCCGTACGCGTCCACGACCACGTAGTACGTGCCGGCGGCGAGGTTGTTGACGACCATGGCAGGTGCGTCGCTGCACGCGACCGACGCCCCGCCGCACGTCGAGTTGAGCAGCGCGTGCACGGCGTCGAAGCCGGTGCCGGGGTTGACGGTCAGGTTGAGCGTCTGCATCGCCGGCACGTCGATGCGGTAGAGGAGGTCGGGCGCGACCCCGGTCGTCGAGTTGCAGGACGGGTCGTAGTCGTTCCGGGCGCCGGCCGTGGTGCCGGTGAGGGTCGCGGTGGTGATCACCGGGATCGGCTTCTCGCTGGTGATGCACGCCTCGCTGGCGTCGCCGGCCGCCTTGCACGACTTGTCCAGCGGGTAGTCGGTGTTGCCGTCGCTGTCGTTGTCGATGCCGTCGGCGCACTTGGGGCAGTTGGGGCCGCTCGGGCAGTCGTCGGTCTCGTCGCCGTCGGCCTCGTCGTAGCAGCCAGGATCGTTCGGGTAGTCGAGCTTGCCGTCGACGTCGTCGTCGCGGCCGTCGGAGCAGACGGGCCCCGTGCAGATCTTCTTGGTGCCGCCGACCGGGATCCGGCACACGTGGCCCGGGCCGCAGTCCGCCTGCACGTTGCACTCCTCGTCCTCGCGGTTGAACTTCTGGACGCGGAGCGTGTACGAGCCGACGGCCGTGGCGGTCTTGCCGTGGACGATGATGAAGTACGCGCCGGGATTGAGCGTGCGGATGATCCGCGACGTGGTCTCGATCGCCGAGGCGTTGTCGTTGCACGCGACCTCCGCGACCGGGTTGTCGCAGGGCGTCCTGCGCAGATCGACCACGGTGTCCATGGCGCTGCCGGTCGTGGAGATCACGACGACCTTCGGCTTGCTGATCACCATCACGTAGGCGGCGGCGGGCAGGCCGTTGCCGCCGCCGCACGGCGAGGCGAGGGTCGAGGTGCTCATCGCGTCGAGCGTGCCGGTGGCCACGCCGGTGATGGGCAGCGGCTTCACCGTGAGGCCGGCGCCGCACGCCTGCGGGCTGCCGCTGTACTCGAAGTTGTCGGCGGCCGACTCGCAGCCCGGATCGAGGGGGAAGTCCAGCATGCCGTTGGCGTCGTCGTCGGTGCGGTTCCCGCACATCGGGCAGTTGGGGCCGCTGGGGCAGTCGTCCGTCTCGTCGTCGGACTGCGGCGCGATGCAGCCCGGATCGTCGGGGAAGTCCTTGTGGCCGTCGCGATCGTTGTCGCGGTTATCGTTGCAGGCTGGGCTGCGCGGCCCCTCCTCGAGGTCGTCGTTCACATCGAAGCACCCGGGATCGTCCGGGTAGTCGACCTTGCCGTCGCCGTCGTTGTCGCGGTTGTCGTGGCACTGTGGCCGCGGCGGCGCGTCTGGCGGTCCTTGCAGGCTGTCACCGCAGGCGAACAGGACGAGTCCGAGGACGGCGACGCGGCTGAGGCTACGGGTCCAGCTAGGCAAGTCAGTCCTCCGAGTAACAGCCGCTTGTAGCGATTTGCTGCACCCCCCGTCAAGGGAGGACTTCCTCCCGACGGGGATCCTTCCATCGGGAAACCTACGTGTAACCCGGAGCGTGGCTGGACTAGCCCACGTCGAAGAGCAGGAACTTCAGGTAGCGGCCCTCGGGGAACGCCGGCAGCACGGGGTGATCCGACGCTGCGCCGGTGATCGCGCGCGCGCGGAGCGATGCGATCCCTGTCACGGTCTCGAGGAGGTCCTGCTCGGTGACGTGGCTCGAGCACGACGCGAGCGCGAAGCGACCGCCGGGCTCGACGACGGCGAGCGCGGCGGCGGCGAGCTTGCGATAGGCGGTGAGCGCGGCGGGGCGGGCCCGCTCGCTCGGCGCGAAGCTGGGTGGATCGACGATGACGAGGTCCCAGCGGCGGCCCTGCTGGGCGGCGCGGGCGAGGAGCTCGAACGCGTCGGCGACGACGGCCTCGTGCGCGGCGCCGGAGAGCTCGCTGAGCGCGAGGTTCTGCTCGAGGCCGCGCATCGCGGGCGCTGCGAGATCGACCGAGGTGACGCGCGCGGCGCCGCCGAGCAGCGCGTGGAGCGAGAAGCCGCCGGTGTACGAGAAGACGTTCAGCACGGTGGCGCCCGCGGCGTGGCGGCGGATCAGGCGCCGGTTCTCGCGCTGATCGAGGAAGAAGCCGGTCTTCTGCCCGGCGCGCACGTCGACGGCGAACCGCGCCTCGTCCTCGGCGATCACGATCTCGGCGGGCGGATCGCCGCGGGCGGGGCCGGGGGCGGCGGGGCCGTGCGGCTCGGCGGGGCCGCCGCGGCGACGCGCGCCGCGGATCCAGGCGTGCGCGAGCTCGGCGCCGCCGCGAGCGAGGCCCGCGAGCACCGCGTCCATGTAGCCGCGCCAGAACGCGGCGGCGGCGGCGCCGTCGAAGACGATCACGGCGGTGTCGGCGTAGGCGTCGACGACGAGGCCGGGGCAGCCGTCGGCCTCGCCGTGGACGAGCCGGCGGCCGGTGCAGCCGACGAGCAGCGGATCGCGCGCGCGCCGGGCGGCGGCGGCCTCGACGCGGGTGCGCACCCAGCCGGCGTCGATCACGGCGCCGGGGGCGTCGAGGATGCGCGCGCGGATCGGCGCGCCGGGATCGGCGAGCGCGGTGGCGACGGGGCCGTCCGCGTCGGTGATCGTGACGAGGTCGCCGGCGGCGAGCCCGCGCGGCGGCGGCGCGAGCGCGCGGTCGTAGATCCAGGGGTGGCCGGCGCGGATCGCCGCCCGCAGCGGCTTGGTCAGCTGCCAGCGCATCGCGGCCTCGCGGGGTCGCGGCCTTCCGGCGTCAGTTCAGCTTCGCCTCGGCGAGCTGGTACATGTGCGCCCACGGGAAGTGCAGCGTCTGGACGAAGCCGACCTCGGGGGCGAGCCACAGATCGACCTCCCAGTCGGCGGGCAGGCCGCACGTCTCCGTCGGCACCTCGATGATCTTCTTGATCGGCTCCTCCTCGGCCTTCTTCTCGCCGGGCTTGGCGGGAGCAGCTGCGCCGGCCGGAGCGGCGGGAGCGGCGGGCGCGGCGGGCGCGGCGGGCTTCTCCTCGACGACCTTCTTGATGCTGCACGGCTTGCCGTCGGGGGCGACCTTGGTGTCGAGCATGATGCGGCCGGAGGTCGTGAGGCGCAGCTTCTCGGTGACGGGGTAGAGCTTCTGGCGGGTCTGGACGCCCTCGGCCGCGAGCGGCGTGAACTTGCGCTCCATCTCGAGCTTGCCGCTGCCGAGCTTGGCGCCCGAGCCCTTCGTCGCCTCCTTCTGGTACTCGGCGACGATCTCCTCGATCCACTCGGCCTCGCCGATCACGTTGTTCGTCAGCTTGAGGGTCGTCTCCTTCTTGCGCTCGAACTTTGCGAAGTTGAGCCCGCGGAAGCCGCCGGGCTCGCCGGCGAAGAAGAACGACTGGGGCGAGATCTCGAACTTGCCTTTGGGCGAGCAGACGATCGTGCTCTCGACCTCCTGATCGAAGAGCTTCGGCGTCTTCGGATCCTTGGTGATGTCGTAGGTGACGACCTCCTTGAGCTTGACGGTCGTCTCCTGCGTCTTCTTGTCGGTCTCGGCGGAGGTCACCGTGACGATGATCTTCGTGGCGGGCAGGGGCCGCAGCTTGACGAGCTCGTCGCGCGGCATGACCGGCTGGCCCTTGTTGTCGCGCGCCTGCACCGACTCGTACGTCCACGTGTTGCCGACCTGGAGCGGCAGCACCTTCCCCGGGCAGACCGAGGTCACCTTGGCGGGCGGCTTGGGCTGCGCGACGGCGGCCGGAGCGAGGCCGAGGGCGAGGAGGGCAGTGAGGGTGGGGAGCGCACGCATCGGACCCTGGTCATACTGCCCCGACGGGCCGACGTAAAGCGCAACGGGCTGACAGGCTACGCGAGGGTGATGCCGCGACCCATGGCGCAGGGTCACAGGGAGGGGACCTTCCCGTCCCCTCTGGCCCGGCACAGCCGGGCCATTCACCCCCGCCGCGCGTCGCGTCGCGCGGGATCCAAGACACACCGGCGGTGCGGGATTGCAGGTTCGATTCTCGGACGATGCGTCAGCGCTTGCCACGTGAGCTGGTGGGCGACGTCGCCGAGCTCGACGCGGGTTCGATTCTTGGACGATGCGTCACGTCAGCGCTTGCCACTCATCGCTCGCGGTTGTCGCGCTGGGCCCCGTAGACGCAGTTCGGGTCGTTGGTGCCCTCGCACATCTTCTTGATGAGATCGCGGAAGCGCTCGTCGCGCCGCATCTCGGCGAAGTCCGGATCGAGCGACTGCTTGCGGCCGAGCAGCAGGTCGAGGTGCGCCTCGACGGTGGCGCGCTTCGACGGGTGCGTGCGCATCTGGAGGAGCCGGGTGAGCAGGTACATCGAGCACTGCGGGCGGTGGATCCGGGCGTACGCCTTCGCGAGCGTGTACGTCGCCGACACGTTGTACGGATCGCCGCGCAGCGCGGTGATGAGGTCGCGGACCGCGCCGGTGATGTACTCCTCGCGCTGGAGCGTCTCGACCTCGGCGCTGTCGGCGGCCTTGAGGCTCGCCCGGGCGCCGTCGGAGAGCTTCGTGCTCTCGGTGATGGCGCGCTGGTCGAACGCCATCGGCTTCTCCTCCATCTCGGCCGTGATGATCTCGCAGTCCTTCTGCTGCTTCGTGCCGGTGTCGGCCATCGCCTCGGGCTCGGGGCGCAGCGGCGCCGGCGGGGCCGTGACCTCCTGCTTCTTGCTGCACGCCCCGAGGAGGGCGAGCGGGAGCACGGCCGCGAGGAGGAGCGACTTTATCGACTGCATCGGCGACCTCATCGGCCAACCGCCTGCACGGCGTCCTTGCGGTAGCCCTTGAACATGTTGCCGTCGTCGGCGACTGAGTCGGCCACGCGCTTGGCCTGCGGCTTGAATTTCGGGTTCGTCTCGAGCGACGCGATGCGCTTGAGCAGCGCGATCACGCAGCCCTTGCGATAGACCTTGTCGTACGCGAGCGCGAGCTTGAGCGTCGCCTCGGCGTTGTACGGATCCTTGACGAGCGCGCCCCGGTACTTGTCGATGCTCTGCTTGATGAGATCGGCCTGGCCGGCCGGATCCTTGGCCCGGCCGGACTGGGCGAGCGTGTCGTCGCCCTCGCCGACCAGCGAGTTCGCGCGCCCTGGATCGGGGCGGGCCAGCTTCGGATCGTCGCGGAAGTTCGCGGAGCACTCCTCGACGTACTTGACCTCGATCGCCTTCTCGGCCTCCTCGGGAGGCTTCCGCTTCTTCTCGGGATTGCGCAGCTTCTCCGGCTTGCCGCCGTACAGCGCCTGACAACCAATAGACCCGCCCACCAAGACGAGGCACGCGCTCAGATACAGCGCGCGGACCGAGGTTCCTCTACCCATGTGCCGACGGTAGCGCGATGCGAAGAGGGATTCAAACGTCCCCGGCGGGGTTGAATCCCTCAGCCGCGGTGGCTGCGCAGCCAGCGGGCGATCGGCGCGACGAACGGTACGACCGCCGCGATCAGGAGCGCGCCGGCCAGCGCGGGGTGCATCACAGACGTGGTCAGGCCGCCGGTCGCCACGTCGGTCGCGGCGAGCGAGAGCATCAGCACGCCGGCGGCGCCGAGCGCCATGACGCCCCAGGTGCGGAGCCGGATCAGGGCGCGGAGGCCCAGGCCCGCCAGGAGGACCGCCACGATCGAGCCGAGCGTGGTGGCCGCGTCGGGGCGCGGCAGGAGCGCGTAGAGCAGGATGAACGGCAGCGACACGCCGGCCTTGATGACGGAGCGGCCGAGGCGCTGGACGGAGCTCTCGTCCATGTGGAAGCGCTCGCGCCACGCGGTCTGGCCGTCGTAGGGCTTGCTCATCGCCTCGCCCCAGAGCAGCGCCGTCGCCGCCAGGTGCGTGCCGCCGACGAACAGGAGGACGGGCTCGGCGCCCACTTGCCACATGCCGGCGGCGGCGGTGATCACGCCGTAGAGGCCGACGCCGACGGTGTACCAGCGCGCCCAGAAGTAGCCGGCGACCAGCGAGAAGAACGCCAGGCCGTAGACGCCCGCGATCGCCGCGAACGCCGTCGAGAAGTCGGGGACCACCTCGAGGAGGGCGACTATCCCGTAGAGGAGGAAGTAGAACGCCATGACCGCGGCCGCGAGGGCGCGCCGTTCGCCGACAAACGTCATGCCTCCGATGATAGCCGCACCGGCGGGCAGTGGCGAGGCAGGCTTTTCGGGAGGCCGCCTTGGGCGGCCCGCTAGGGGCTGGGCTTCGCGGGGAACGACTTCTGGACGATCATTCGGAAGACCTTGTACCCGGCCTCCTTCTGCTTGGCCGAGTACATGACCTCCATCAGGAGCCGGTACGGCGTCGTGCGGTCCGCGATCACCACGAGCTCCGGCGGCTGCTCCTTGGCCGGATCGTAGTCGGGCTTTCCCTGCTGCACTTGCAGCTGCAAGAGGTGCAGCTTGGCGAGGAAGTTCGTCAGGCGGGGGATCTTGATCCCCTGGATGCCGCCCTCCTTCTCCGCCGGATCGACCTGGCCGTTCGAGATCGCGACGATCGACTCGCCCTCGACGACGATGCCGCTCTTCGAGATGATCAGCGTGGCCGCGCCCTCCGGGAGCTCGTCGTCCGAGGGCGTCTTCGGCAGGTTGACGGCGCCGGCGGTCAGCGCCGTGGCGCTCGTGGCCGCCGAGAAGATGAAGGCCACGAGGAGGATCGTCATCATGTCCATCATCGGCATGATGTTGAGGTGCCGGATCGACTCGCCCTCGGGGACGCGGCTCACGGCCTGGCGGATGATCCGGCGGGCCTCGCGCTGGGTGAAGCTCATGGGCGCCTCCTCCTCATTCGAAGCCCGTCGAGAACTGGATGTCGTGGAACAGCGCCATGGTCTTCGGATCGTAGGCCGCGCGCTTGGTGTCGTAGAGCTTGCACGGGCCGGGGTAGCCCGGCGGCGGCTGGGGCGACGGCGGGCCGCAGCCCTTGGGCGCCACCGGATCGGGATCCTTCGCGAGCTCGGGATCGTCGGTGGGCAGCGCGCACGCGGTGGGCTCGGCGCCCGCGTCGGGGAGCTTGCACCGCATCGCCGCCATGATCGACGTGATCGTCGCGTAGGGGATGCTGAAGTCGGCCTGGAGCACGATCGAGTACGTGTCCGGCTTGCGCGGCTTGCCGCCGTAGCGATCGGACGCGATCTTGACCAGCGTCTCGTTGAAGCGGCGGTACTCGAAGACCGGCATCGGATCCTCGCGGCTCGCCACGCAGGTGCCGACCTCGGCGTTGCCGGAGCGCTGGACCCTGCTCGGGTCGCACACGTTCGACTGGCACATGTACGCGGCGTCGCACGGCGAGCCGTCCTGGCCGGCGCGCTTGAAGACATAGCCGGGCTTGGGCTGCTTGAGCGTGCCCTCGAGGCCGGTCGCCGACCACAGGATCATCTCGGTCGGGCTCACCGAGAGGAACAGCTTGAGCGGCTGCTCCTTCGGATCGTCCGACGGGTTCGCCGGCTTGGCGCTCGGCGGCGCGCGGTCGGGGAGGGTGGTGTCGATCTGGACGAGGATCAGGCCGGCCGACACCGATGCCAGGAGGAACAGCATCAGGTTCGTGACCATGTCGAGGTACGGGATCAGGTTGAGCTCGCCGCTCTCGAGCTCGTCCTGCTCGATCGCGTCCTCGCGCCGCTTGATCGCGGCGCGGGTCTTCGATCGAACGCGCTGTGCGGAGTAATCCATGCCTGTATCCCGGCGGTCCTGGTGGCCTAGTTGCGCTCCCCGGCCGACAGCGACCCGGCCGGCAGCGACTCGGTGGGCGCGCTCGGCGCGCGGCTCTGCGCGGCGCTCGAGGCGGCGCCGTCGGCGAGCAGGTTCTCGAAGCGCAGGCTGAACGCCTCGAGGTCGGCGATGACCTTCTTCATCGCCGCCGAGAGCAGGAGGTGGCCGATCATGCAGATGAGCGCGATCGCGAGGCCGAACGCGGTGTTGTACATGGCCTCGGCGATGCCGTCGGACAGCCGCTTCTGGCGGTCGGCGGGGTTGGCCTGGCCGATCGCGCTGAACGTCGAGATGAGGCCGGTGATGGTGCCGAGCAGGCCGACGAGCGTCGAGATGTTGGCGAGCGACCACAGCGCGCCGACGCGCGTCTTCACCTCGGGCAGCGTGTCGGTCATCGTCTCTTCCATCGCCTGGGCGACGGCGGCCTCGCCGCGGTGGAGGCGGTTCAAGCCGGCCTTGGCGACGCGCGCGACGGGGGCGGTCGTGGCGTCGCACAGCTTCTTGGCGCGATCGACGTTGTTCGCCGACAGGAGCTTCCGGAGCTGCTCGAGGAATGCCTTCGCGTTCAGGTGGCCGCGGCCGAGGAAGTAGATCGCGCGCTCGACGATGAGACCGATGACGATGGCGAGGAAGAACGTGTTGACGATGAAGAAGGGACCGCCCTTTTGGAAGACTTCACTTAGCCAGCTCATCGGTCCATATCCTCCGCGCGCAGGGCGCTCCCACGCGGCATGTGGCTGATGTTGTAGCGAGACCCGGCGTGGCGCGTCAAGGAAGCGCCCCAGTGTTTCCGCTGGACAGACGGGGGCTTAGTCGCGATCGGGGGCGCGATCAGGGCGGCGCGCCGGCCGTGATCCAGCTCGCGATCGCATCGAGCTTCTCGCAGCAGACGGCCGGGCTGCCGAGCGGCATGTAGCGGCCGCCGGACGGCTCGGGCGCGGGCGGATCGGCATCCTCGAGCTTGGTGTGCTTCATGATCACCATCAGGTAGCTCTTCGGCACGTCGCTGGGGACGATGAGCTTGCGGCTGGTCGCGAACGTCGCGTCGACGTTCACGAGCTTGTCGCGGCTCATCGACGTGAGGACGATCCGCCCGAGCGGCGCGCCGCCGCCGGTGGGGGTGCCGTGGCAGCTGCCGCCGCCGCAGTTCGGCGTGAACACGTTCTGCTCGATCCAGCTGAGCGGCACGGTGCTCAGCGTCTTGGCCTCGGCGCACGCCGCGTTCGTCGGGACTTCCACGCAGAGCCGGCCGCCGGGCATCGGCATGTCGTCGCCGCCATCGTCCTCGTCTTCGAGGCTCAGGCGGCACGCAGACATCGCGAGCAGTGCGAGCAATCCGACGAGGGCAAGCCTTGGCATGGCGGCGACCCTAGCATGCGCTCCCGCGGCGCAGCGAGCGCGGACCGTGGGCCCCAGGGGCGCGGGCTGATCGCCGTCACAGGCAGCTGATACCGACGCACTTCGCGGCCCCAGGCGGCGCAGGCGGCGCCGGGGGCGTCGGCGCGACCCACAGGTCGTCGAACGAGCGCACGGGCGGCCCGGCGAGGTAGCTGCGCGGGAACGTGCCGCGGACGAACGGCATCCACGGCGCCTCGAGCCACGGCCCGGCGAGCTCGCCGCTCCACGGCTCGACGTGCGCGAAGCTCGTGTTCGGCGGCACCGGGAAGTCGCGCACGGGCGTGCGCGGGTGCGCCTTCTGCATGAAGTCGAGCCAGATCGGGACGGCGATCCCGCCGCCGGTGATCTTGTCGCCGATCGGCGTCGAGTCGTCGCGGCCGACCCACACGCACGCGAGCAGATCCGTCGTGAAGCCGGTGAACCAGACGTCGCGGTAGTTCGCCGACGTGCCGGTCTTGCCGGCGATCGGCCGCCCGAGCTGGAGCGCGAACCGCGCCGTGCCGCGCGCGACGACGCCCTTCATGAGCGACGTCACGACGTACGCCACCTCGGGCGAGAGGATCTGCGGCCCGGGCGCGGGGGCGCGCAGATCCTCGACGGTGACGCCGCCGGTCGTGGTGACGAGATCGAAGAACCGCGGCGTGACCTTGCGGCCGCCGTTCGCGATGCCGGCGTAGCCGGTGGCGATCTCGAGCGGCGTCAGGTCCGGCGTGCCGAGGCTGATCGAGATGTGGCGGGGGATCGGCGACTGGATGCCGAAGCCGCGCATGATCTCGATCAGGCGATCGATGCCGACCTGCACGGCGAGCTGCACCGAGATCGTGTTGAGCGAGAACGCGAGCGCGGTCATGAGCGTCACGTGGCCCATGTACTTGTTGTCGTAGTTCGCGGGCGTCCACACGCCGGTCGCGGTGGTCACCGAGTACGGGCCGTCGAGCATGCGGTCGGCGGGCGTGCGGCCGGCCTCGATGGCGGCGGCGTAGATGAACGGCTTGATCGACGAGCCGACCTGGCGCTTGGCCTGCGTGACGCGGTCGAACTGCGAGGCGGTCCAGTCGTAGCCGCCGACCAGCGCGAGGACGCGGCCGGTCCTGGGCTCCATCACGACCATGCCGCCCTGGAGCGCGGGCCGCTGCGCCAGGGTCACGGCCTTCTGATCGGCGGAGAGCCGCACGGGGACGAGATCGCCGAGCTGGATCGTCTTGGGCTTCCAGCCGGGCGGCACGTACCACGCGGGCTGGCCGGCGGGCGGCTTGGGCGGATCGGTGCGCCAGGCGCGGACCTCGCGCGCGTCGTCGGGGACGAGCGGCAGCCGCGCGGGGCCGAGATCGACGATCACGCCGGTGCCGGTCTTGGGCAGCTCGACGACCATCGCGCCGTAGGTCTGCTCGGGGAGCACCCGGTCGGCGAGCGCGGTGGCGTCGTCGGCGGGCCCGGTGAGCGGGTGCGCGGGGCCGCCGCTCCACGCGCCGCGCTTGTCGGTGGCGACGGTGCCGATCGGGCCGCGGAAGCCGAGCTTGCGATCGAGCGACTCGAGGCCCCTGCGCAGCGCGCTCTCGGCGGCGTCCTGCATCCGGCCGTCGAGGGTCGAGAAGAACTTGAGGCCGCCTTTGAAGAGGCCGCGATCGCCGTAGCGCGCGGTCGCGGTCTTGCGGATGTGCTCGACGAAGTACGGCGACGCGAGGTGGTTTAAGTCCCCGCCGTCGACGAGCGCGATCGGCTCGGCGAGCGCGGCGTCGTGCTCGGCGTCGGAGATGAAGCGGTCCTTCTTCATGCGGCCGAGCACGTAGCGCTGGCGGTCGCGCGCGAGCTGCATGTTGCGGTGCGGCGCGTACTTGCTGGGCGACGCCACGAGGCCGGCGAGCATCGCGGCCTCGGCGACGGTGATGTCCTCGACGTCCTTGCCGAAGTACGTGCGCGCCGCGGCGCCGACGCCGTACGCGCCGTGCCCGAGGTAGATGTGGTTGAGATAGATCGTGAGGATCTCGGCCTTGGTGAGCTCGCGCTCGAGCCGCACGGCGAGGATCAGCTCCTTGAGCTTGCGGCGGTACTTGAGCGCCTTGGCGAGCTGCTCGTACTCGGCCTCGGACTCGAGATCGATGTCGCCGATGGCCTCGTCGCCGACGAGCAGCGTCTGCTTGATGATCTGCTGCGTGATCGTGGAGCCGCCCTGGCGGATCCCGCCGCCGCCGCGGAAGTTCTTGATCGCGGCGCGCGCGATGCCCATGAGGTCGAAGCCCTTGTGCGAGTAGAAGCGGCCGTCCTCGGCGGAGATGAACGCGGCGGGGACGTGCGCCGGCATGCGATCGAGCGCGACGATGCGCCGGTTCTCGATCGAGAACGTCCCGATCTCCTCGCCGTCCGAGGACAGGACGACGCTCTTTCGGTTCGGCTGGTAGTCGAGGAGCTGCGAGAGGTCGGCGGGCAGCTCGGAGTTGACGGTGGCGACGAAGTAGTAGGCGGTCGCGGCGCCGAGCGAGGCACCGTAGAGGAGGAGGAGGAAGAGGAGCCGGAGGATCGAGAACGCGCGCAGCCGCTTCCTGCGGCGCCGTGGCAGGGCGCGCGTCGGGCTCGGCGGCGAGGCCAGATCGGGCGCGGCCACGGTATGCTGAGTCTATGAGGTCTCGGCGCCGGCTGCACGCTGCCGTGGTCGCCGCGGGGGTCGCGGCGGTCTTCGGCGTCGTCGCGGAGGCGCCCGAGGCGCAGGTGGGCCCCGCGCCGGCGGCTGGCTCGGCCGGCTCGGCAGCGGCAGCTGGGTCGGGCGCCGACCCCGCGCAGCCGGCGCAGCCGCAGCAGCCGGCGGGCGACGTGCCCGAGCTCCAGCCGAGCCCGCCGCGCTTCGCGGTCGCGCCGTTCGAGAATCGCGCCGACGTCCGCGCGCTCGACTGGCTGATCGCCGCCGCGCCGTTCGAGATCTCCGAGAAGACCGAGGACGTCCTCGGCCTCGAGCCGACCGGCGGGCCGCTGCACGTCGGCAAGGATCGGGTCTCGCCCGAGCCGGCCTCGGTCGCGGCGTTCGGCGCCGCGCGCGAGGCGCCGTGGGTGATCACCGGCTGGGTCGATCGGCCGAGCTGGCAGCTCCGCGTCGCGATCACGCTGTGGCGGGTCACCGGCGGGACGGCGGCGGTCGCGGCCGAGGCGCAGCGCACCGGCGACCAGAAGGCGTACCACCAGCTCCTCGGGGACGCGCTCGCCGACGTGTGGGCGCAGGGCGGCGCGCCGGCCGGCGTCGGCGTCGACGTGGCGCGCCGGCAGCGGCTCCTGCGCCCGCTCGCCGCGGACGTCTACGCGGTGACGCTCCTCGGCCGGGGCCTGGGCTATTTCACGGGCGCGATCGGCGGCGCGCCGAGCTGGAAGGCCGCCGAGCACGACCTCGAGCGCGCCGTGTTCATCGATCCGAAGTGCTACGAGGCGCAGCGCGTGCTCGGCGAGTTTTACCTGGCGCAGGCCGCCGATCCGAAAGCGCAGGACGCGGCGCGGCTCGCGAGCCGCGCGGCCGGCAAGCTCGCCTACGCGAGCGATCTCGCGCCCGACGACATCGCGACCTTGCGCGGCGCGGCGGCGGCCGCGGCGCGCGCCGGCAAGCACGAGATCGCGCGCGACCTGGCGCGCCGGCTGGTCCTGCGCAAGCCGTGGGACCTCGACGCGCGCTACGCGCTCGGCGCGGCGCTGTGGCACACCGGCGATCCGGCGGGCGCCGAGCGCCAGCTCGCGCTGGTCACGGCGAAGCGACCGGATCACCTGCCGGCGCGGCGCGTGCTCGTCCTGATCCACGCCGCGCGCGGCGACGCGAGCCGGCTGGTCGGCGAGCTCGAGGCGATCGCGGCGCGCGCGCCGGCCGACCTCGACGTCAAGGCGGACCTCGCGACGGCGTACGGCGCCGTCTCCCGCTGGGACCGCGCGGCCGAGACGCTCGAGCAGATCGCGGCGGCGCGCGCGCCGGATCTCGCGCTGCTCGTGCGGATCGGCGACGCGAAGCGGCGGGCGAGCGACCTTGCCGGCGCGCTCGCAGCCTACGGCCGCGCGGCGCGCCTCGCGCCGGACTCGAGCTACCCGGGCTTCGCGGCGGCGCAGGCGCTGTTCGACGCGGGCCGGCTGGCCGAGGCGTGGAACGCGTACACGAATCTGCAGAAGTTCAAGGACGACCTCGCCGCCGCGCAGCAGGCGCTCGGCGCCGTCGCGCTGCGCCAGGGCCACGCCGATCAGGCGGCGTGGTACGCGCGGCTCGCCGTGCGCGAGGCGCCGCGCAGCCTCGTCGGCTGGCGCACGCTCGCCGCCGCCGAGCTCGCGCGCAAGGACGCGCAGCAGGCGCTGCTCGTGCTCGATCGCGCGCGGTGGGCGTGGCCCGATGACGCCGAGCTCGCGTACCTCGCCGGCGTGGGCTACGCGATGATCGACGAGCGCGGCGCGGCACGCGAGGCGCTGCGCAAGGCGCAGGCCGCCGCGCCGGATCACGCGGGCGCCCGGGACGCGCTCGTCGCGCTCGACACGGGCGGCACCGTCGCGCTGCGCGTGGCGCCGGAGCTGGCGCGGCCGTGGGGCGACACGCGCGACCTCGAGCAGGCGCTCGCGCGCTACGCCGCCGTCGACAAGCAGCGGGCCGCGGCGCGCGCGACGTACCAGGACCAGTTTTTGGCGATGCTCGGCGTGCTCGGCAAGGGGCCGTACGCGCCGGTGAAGCCGGCGGCGCCCCTCCGGACCTGTCCGGTCGCGCGGATCGCGCCGAAGTGGGACGCCGCGCGGCGCGAGCTGCGCCGCTACGAGCGGCTCGGCAGCGACCTCGAGCTGGCCTACCGCTTCGTGGCGCGCCACCACGAGCTGGGCGCGACCGCCGCGCTCCTGCCCACGGCGCGCGCGCAGGCGGCGGCGCTCGGCCGCGCGTTCCGGACCGCGCTCGCCGATGTCTCCGAGCTGCGCGCCGAGTGGGACCGGAGCCTCGTCCCCGAGCTCCGCCTCCTCGGCTGCTACGATGCCCTGCTCGCCGCAGCGGTCGCAGACCCGGGTCGTTACCGCGTCATCCTGGAGGACCAGCCGGTCGAGCCACCGGTGCAGCAGCCGCCGCGGCCGCGGCCGCGCGCCACGTTCTACATCGACAACTCGCGGTGCGCCGATCCGGTCGACGTGCTCGTCGACGGCGCGCCGGTCGGCCAGGTCGCGCCGGGCCGGCGCAGCGCGCTCGTGGCCGATGGCGGCGAGCGCACGCTCTGCCTGATCGTGCCGGGCGCCGCGCAGTGCGGAGATCGGGGCACGGTACGCCAGGTCTACCTACACGACGGGTGGGCCGCGACGATGCACTGTCCACCGTGATGCTACGCTGGTCAGGGTGCTGTTTGCCGTCGTCGTGTCGAGTGAAACGGCTCCCGAGCAGCGGTTCGTCTTCGACAAGCCGGAGGTGACGATCGGGCGCGTGCCGGGCAACGACCTGGTGCTGCCGCACGGCAACGTCTCGCGCCGCCACGCGCGGATCCTGGTCTCCGGCGAGCGGTTCCTGCTCGTCGATCTGCGGAGCACGAACGGCACGTACGTCAACGGCCGGCGCATCCTGGCGCCGACGCTGATCGGCGAGCACGACCTCGTCATGATCGGCGAGCTGCGGATCTCCCTCGAGGAGGAGGAGGGGCCGACCACCGAGTGGTTCCCGGCGCCGCCGTACGATCCGGTGGAGGAGCGGCTGATCGCGGCGATCGCCGCGCGCGATCACGCGAGCCGCGTCGTCTACGCGGACTGGCTCGAGGGGCGCGGCGAAGCGGAGCGCGCCGAGTTCCTGCGCATCCAGGATCGCCTGATCGGCACCTCGCCCGACGATCCGGACTTCCGCGCCGGGGCCGCGCGGCTCGAGGAGCTCGCCCGCGGCATCGATCTCGAGTGGCGGTTCGCGGTCGGCCGGCCGGCGATCGAGGGGTGCCTCGCGTTCCAGCTGCGGTGCCCCAAGGAGTGGGGCGCGCTCGCGGCCACGGGGCGCGACGACGTGCGGTTCTGCGACGCGTGCGAGCGGCAGGTGTTCTACTGCGACTCGCTCGCAGCGGCGCGGTCCCACGCGCGGATGGGCGACTGCGTCGCGGTCGATCCGGGGATCTCCCGCACGCCGGGCGATCTCGACGAGGACAGCTCGGGCGGGCTCATGGGCGTGATGGTCCCGCCGCCGTGACGCGGGCCATGACGCCGGCCGTTGCGCCGGGACCGGGTGAGGTATGGTGCCGGCGTGGAGCCCCGGATCCCGCAGCTCTGGTTCGCGTCGCCGCGGATGCTCCCGCGCGCGGACAAGCTGCACGGGCGCGTGGTCGTGCTCGACATCGCGTTCGCGATGACCGTCGGCACCACGGTCTCGTTCGAGCTGACGACCCGGCCGTTCCTCGCCGCGCTCGGTGACCGGCTGGCGGCGTGGGTCGATCACCACGACCACGAGCGCCACGCCGAGTTCGCGGGCGATCCGCGGTTCGTGCTGGCGACGAAGGCGGAGCACGGCGCGTGCCCGGAGATGGTGACGCCGGACCTCGTGCGGCAGACGGGCCCGATCGACTGCATCTGCACGCACGTCGACCTGGACGGGCTGTACGCGGCGGCCAAGTGGATCCTCGGCGGGCGCGAGCCGTACCCGGGCGCCGACGCCGACGCGCGCGCGGTCGACACCCGCGTCGGCACGCCGGGGCCGCTCGCGACACGGATCGATCGCGCGCTGCGCGCGAAGTTCCGCGACGATCAGCTGAAGCGCGCTGTCGTCGCGTACCTGGTCGGCGGGATGCGGCCGGGCGCGCACGAGGACGTGATCGCCGACGCCGCGGCGGAGTTCGAGCGGCGCGACGCGCGGACGCAGGCGCTCGCGAAGCAGTTCACGCTGCGCGGCCGGGTCGCCATCGTCGACACGGCGGGCGCCGCGGGCCAGTTCGACAAGACGGATCTCCTGCTCGCCGGGCAGGAGCTCGCGCCGGTGGCGATCGTGCGCGACTCGGGGATGCTGTCGATCGCGGCGCCGTTCGACTCGGGCTGGGACTTCGTCGAGCTGTTCGCGCTGGGCGGCGGGATGCCGACGCGGGTGACGATCCCCGAGGTGGCGCTCGACGAGGTCGTCGGGCGGATCAACGCGGCGCCGGAGCCGACGCCGCGCCCGGGGCGCCGCCCGGGCTCCGAGTCGTGAGGGCCGCGCTCGTCGGGATCCAGCTCGAGATCGGCGCCGAGGTGCTGGGCTCGGCCGAGCGCTACCGGCAATATATCGAGGACGTGACGGACGCGGCGCTCCGCGCGGCGTCCGAGCGCGAGCACGGCGGCGCCGCGGATGCCCCGCCGGCCGCGCGCTTCGTCGTGTTCCCCGAGCTCGCCGGCCACCTCGCGCTGCTCGCGCTCGCGCCGCCCGCGGCGCGCCGGGCGCGGACGCTCGGCGCCGCGCTCGCCGCCTCGGCGGTGCGCCGCCCGCTCGACGTCCTGCGCGGCGTCGCCACGGCGCGCACGCTGCACCCGCGCCACGCGGTGCTCGCGGCGCTCGCCCCCGACGGCGAGCGCTACTGGCGGGCGATCTTCGGCCCGCTCGCGCGGCGGCACCGCGCCTACCTCGTGGCGGGCTCGCACTTGCGGCTGCGCGACGGCTTTTTGACGAACGCGTCGCTCCTGTTCTCGCCCGAGGGCCGGTGCGAGGCGGTGACGGACAAGGTGAACCTCGTGCCGGGGCTCGAGGACGGCGCGCCGGGCGCGCTCGGGCTCGCGCGCGGCGACGCGGAGCGGCTGCCGATCGTCGAGACGGCGCTCGGCCGCGCCTGCACGCTGATCTGCTACGACGGCTTCCACGTGCCGCACACGCCGCACGAGCGGTTCTCGCCGGTGCCGCCGGTCGTGGCGGCGCGCGGCGGCGTGACCGTGGCGGCAAACCCGGCGGCGAACCCGTGGCCGTGGGACGGGCCGTGGCCGCCGCCGGGCCTCCCGGCGCGCGCCGCGGGCGGCACCCGCGCCGAGCAGTGGGCGCGCGAGGGGCTGGCGGGGAGCCTCGGGGCCGCGCCGTTCGCGCGCTACGCGGTGACCGCGCACCTGGTCGGCGAGGTGCTCGATCTGCGGTTTGACGGCAGCTCGGAGATCCTCGAGCGCACCGGCGCCGGCGTGCGCGTGCTCGCGCGGGCGGACGACTCCTCCCGCGGCGGGCACGTGACCGCCGCCGTCGACCTGTGACGGTGTCGACACGGCATTGCGCTGGTCAAAGCTGCGGCGGCGGGATATCCAGTATTCGATGGGCACCGGGATCCCCGCCGTCCCCGCGGCGCGTTCGACGGTCGAGCGGCTCACCGATGAGCTGCTCGAGCTGTACCACGACCCCGCCGCGCAGGAGATGCAGCACATCGGCAGCTACGAGCTGCCGTCGGATTCGGCCGTCGAGCAGATCATCGAGATGGCGCGCGCGATCCTGTTCCCGGGCTACGCCGGCCCGGACGTCGCGCGGCTCGGCCGGTCGCAGCTCCACGAGCTGGTGCGGTTCCGGCTCGCCGAGCTGCGGCTCGCGCTGCACCGTCAAGTCTACCGCGCGCTCTACCACAAGCAGCAGCAGGCGCTCGGCCGCAGCGAGCCCGAGTCCGAGGACTGCACGGAGAAGGCCGACGCGATCACCGATCGGTTCCTCGCGCACCTGCCCGAGCTGCGCGCGCAGGTGCGGCTCGATCTGCGGGCCGCGTACGAGGGCGATCCGGCGGCGAGCGGCATCGACGAGATCCTGTTCTGCTACCCGGGCACGTACGCGATCACGGTCTACCGGATCGCCCACGCGCTGCTCACCGAGGGCGCCGTGATCGTGCCGCGCATGATGACCGAGCTGGCGCACCGCCGGACCGGCGTCGACATCCACCCGGGCGCCGAGATCGGGGCGTCGTTCTTCATCGATCACGGCACCGGCGTCGTGATCGGCGAGACCACCCTGATCCGGGATCGCGTCCGCGTCTACCAGGGCGTGACGCTCGGGGCGCTCAGCGTGCCGCAGGGCGAGGGCCGGCCGGAGCCGGGCAAGCGGCGGCACCCGACCATCGAAGACGACGTGGTCATTTATGCCAACGCCACGATCCTGGGAGGCGAGACAATCATCGGAAAAGGCTCGGTCATCGGCGGAAATGCCTTCGTGACCACGAGCGTGCCGGCCGGGTCGCGCGTGCCCGGATCCAGCCGGGCGCAGCGACCGTAGTCCGCCCGGGCGCGGGGCGCGCCGTCCGGCCCTGCGTGGGGCGCCCGCCGGGTAGCCGCGGCCACGAAGCGCGCCGGGATTGCCTGCGAACCTAGCGGCCGTGTTACTGTTTTTGCCGGGTTCGATGAGCGACGAGGCACAGGCACGCCCGCGAGGTGCTACTCGGCTGAAAGGCGAGGCGCCGCCCGGCATGCAGCTGGACGCGAGCCAGGCCCAGCAGCGCATCGGCCGCTACGAGGTGATCAAGACGATCGGCAAGGGCGCGATGGGCGTCGTCTACAAGGCGCGCGATCCGCTCCTCGATCGCGTCGTCGCGGTGAAGACAATCATGTCGCCGCAGGGGCAGGGGCGGCGCGTGCGCGCGGCGTTCCTCGAGCGGTTCCAGCGCGAGGCGAAGGCCGCCGCGAAGATGCAGCACCCGGCGATCGTCACGATCTTCGACGTCGGCCTCGACGAGGACTCCGGCGCGCCGTTCATGGTGCTCGAGTACCTGCCGGGCGAGTCACTCGCGGATCGGCTCGATCGGGTGCGGTTCCCGCTCGCGCGCGGCGTGCAGATCGCGCTCGATCTGGCGTCGGCCTTGTCGTTCGCGCACCGCCAGCGGATCGTGCACCGCGACGTGAAGCCGGCGAACGTGCTCCACGCGGGCGACAACCGGTGGAAGCTCGCCGATTTCGGCATCGCGCGCATGCCCGACTCCGATCTCACGCAGGTCGGCATCTTCATGGGCACGCCGGGCTACTCGCCGCCCGAGGCGATCCGCGAGGGCCGGTACACGCCGCAGGCCGACGTGTTCGCGTGGGGCGCCGTGTTCTACGAGCTACTCTCGGGCCGCATCCCGTACGAGGGGCCCGACACGAAGACCACGAACAGCTACGTGGTGCAGGGCAACGCGCCGTCGGTGGCGCGCCACGACGGCTCGATCCCCGAGCCGCTCGTCCAGGTCACGATGACGGCGCTGGAGTCGTCGGACAAGGTGCGGTTCAAGGACGCCTCCGAGGCCGAGCAGGCGCTGCGCGAGGCGTGGGACCGCTGCCTGACGCAGGGCCTCGTGCACCCGGCGGTCCTGACGATGGAGGAGATGGCCCACGACAAGGTCGGGCCGCGGATGCACGAGGCGCGGATGGCCAAGCCGTCGGCGCCGCCGATCATGCACGTGCCGGGCTCGGGGCCGGTGGTGATGGGCCCGGCCGGCAAGGCGGCGGTGGCGGCGGCGGCGAAGGGGCCGGCGGCGGCCGCGGGCCCGGCCAGCGGGCTCGGCCCGGCGATCGGCACCGACAGCACCGAGGTCACCGCGATCGACAACCAGCTGCTCGACGCGGTCGCGCCGCTCCACATCGAGAGCGTCAAGAAGGCGCGGGACGCAGACGACGATCCGACGACGCTCGTCGTGCGCGACGAGCTCCGGCCCAAGGCGTCGGGCCCAAGCGGCGGCTTCGGCGCGAGCGCCGCCTCCGGCGCGGCGAAGGCGCAGCACGACCGGCGCGGCGACGAGAGCGGCTCGCCGACGGTCGAGGAGAAGGCGATCCCGGCGGGCGTCGCCGAGGCGCGGGCGGCGGCGCGGGGCGTGGGGCGGCTGATCGGCCCGCGGGCGATCTGGATCGCGATCGCGATCGTGCTCCTGGCGGTCGCGGGCGTCGCGGCGGCGCACTACCTCGGGATCATCAAGTAACCGGCAGGGTAACCGGCAGGGTAGCCGGCAAGAGCGCGACGACCGCGTCGGCGCAGCCCCGGCACATCGTGAAGCCGGCGCCGCCGTGGCCGTAGTTGTGGATGACGCGCGGCGCGCGCGGATCGCGCTCGATGCGCACCTCGGCCCGGTACGGCCGCAGCCCGACGCGCACGTCGCGCACCGGCCCGACGGCGAGCCCGAGCGCGCGCGCCTGCGCGAGGATGCGGGCGGTGCGCGCCGGATCGGCCTCGGGCGGCGCGCCCGGCGGCCACGGCACGGCGCAGCCGCCGAGCACGAGCTCGTCGCGCCGCGGGATCAGGTAGAACAGCTCGTCGGGCACGCGCTCGTCGGTGAGGGCGAGCGCGCGATCCACCTCGCCGCACTCGGTGATGACGACCTGGCCGAGCAGCGGGGTGATGGCGTCGTCGCCGAGGAGCGCGCGGGCGCCGAGCCCGGTGCAGTTGACGATCGCGTCGCCGGGCAGGGCGGCGAGGGCGGCGAAGTCTTCGAGCTGCATCGGCTCGATCCGGGCGCGCAGCCGGCCGGTGAGCCACGGCAGGAAGCGCGCCGGCTCGACGCGGGGGGCGCGGAAGCGCCACGCGGGCGGGGCGCCGGTGATCGGCGCGGGGACGCGCGCGATCTCGAGGCCGGCGGCCCACCACGGCGGCGGCGGCGGATCGGCGGTGTGGGTGCTGATCTCGTAGTCGGTCACCAGGTCGACGCCGGCCTCGGGATCGGCGGCGAGCCCCTCGAGCCAGACGCGCGTCTGCGCCGACCAGGCGGCGACCTTGTCCTGGGGCCCGGCGCGGTACGGGAACCACACGGCGCCCGCGACGAACGACACGCTGCGCTCGGCGCTGGCGGCGGCGACGATCCGCACCTCGTGGCCGTGCTCCTCGAGGACCTGCGCCGTGACGAGCCCGATGACTCCCGCGCCGACGACGGTGACTTGCACGCGCGGATCATAGCGAGCCACGGGCGTTGCGCGTACCGTCGGCGGCGTGGATCCGATCGATCCGATCGTGGTCGCGATGCTCGCGGTGGCGTCGTTCCTGGCGGGTACGGTGGACGCGATCGCGGGAGGAGGCGGGCTCATCACGCTGCCGTCCTTGCTGGCGGCCGGGCTGCCGCCGCACCTGGCGTTCGGGACGAACAAGGGGCAGAGCGTGTGGGGCTCGGGCGCGGCGCTCGCGACGTTCTGGCGCGCCGGCCGGGTCGATCGCCGCCAGGGGGCGCTCGCGTTCCCGCTGGGCCTCCTTGGCGCGGCGGTGGGGGCGCGCCTGGTGCTCTTGATCGAGAGCCAGGCGCTGCGGCCGATCGCGATCGCGATGCTCATCGGCGCGGCGGCGCTCCTGGTGGTGCGCAAGCCCGCGCGCGCGGAGGACGAGGCGGGGGTAGACGACGCGCGGGCGCGGCGCTACCTCGCGCGGGCGGCCGTGATCGCGCTGGTGATCGGCGCGTACGACGGCTTCTTCGGGCCGGGCACCGGCACGTTCCTGATCGTCGGCTTCGTGGCGTTCTGCGGCAAGGGGCTGCCGCGCGCCACCGCCGACGCGAAGGTCGTCAACTTCGCCTCGAACATCGCGGCGCTGGCGGCGTTCGCGTACGCGGGGGCCGTCGCCTGGTCCGTGGCGCTGCCGATGGCGGCCGGCCAGCTCGCCGGCGGCTTCGTCGGCGCGCGGCTGGCGCTCCGCGGCGGCGCGCGCCTGATCCGGCTCGCGGTGCTCGCGGTGTCGGGCGCGCTGGTGGCCAAGCTGGTCCATGATCTGATCTGAGAGCGCGAGATCCAGGAGCGGCGAGACGCTGGCGGCGACCTATTCGGCGCTGGGCCGGCATGACGAGGCGAGCGCGCTCTTGCTCCAGGTCGACGTGCTCGCTTCGTTGCTGTTGCGTAGCGCGAGCGGCCGCCGGTCATGCGGCTGCCCGGCCTGTCCGGTCCTGTCCGGTCTTGTCCGGTCTTGTCCGGTCGGCCATGGCTTGATTTGATCGATACGCGGTTCTCCTCGGCGTTGGCTGGCGACACGAGTCATCAGTGTCCGGTATCCGGCCACGCAGCTGCCGAATCGGATGAGAACTACTTGAAATGCCGTGCGCGTGGCGTTGGCGCGGCTCGTGCTCCGGACTGGTCCGCCCAACAACCAGCGTGAGAGAGAGGTATGCTCAAGCATGATGTCGTTCAAGACGGAACCGGACGCGGACCCGGACCCGGACCTAGACCTGGAGCTCCCCGCGGTCGACGCGCGGCTCGTGGCGCCCGAAACGCGGCACGAGATCGAGGACGGAAGGGTGGTCTACGTGCCTCCCGCCGATGAGCCGCACGCGACGTATCACCTCAAGCTCGGCGATCTGTTCGACGCGCATCGGGCTACCGGCTACGCGGTGGCGACCGACATGCTGACCCGGACGTCGAAGGTGGACGACATCGCGCCGGACATCAGCGTGTACCCGGCGGCGCGCGACCCGCGGACGGGCGGCCGCCAGCTCGAGGAGCTCGCGTTCGAGGTGGCGAGCACCGAGTCGCTTTCTCACGCCGGGAAGCGGGCCGCCAAGCTCGTGGCGCGCGGCGTGCGCCGCGTCTTCGCCCTCGATGTCGAGCGCCGGCGCGCGCTCGAGTGGTCGCCGGAAGCAGGCCGGTGGACGGTCCTCGATCCGGGCGGGCGGCTCGAGGATCGCGCGCTGGCGGTCCCGATGCCGATCGCAGCGCTGCTCGACACGGCGCTGGCCGACGACGCGATCGTCCGCGCGTGGCGTGCGAAGCGTCACCCCGAGTTCATGGCCGAACGTGCGGAGGGGCGTGCGGAGGGGCTGGTGAAAGGGGTGCTCGCCGTCCTCGCGGGCCGTGGCCTCGAGCCGACCGCGGCCGAGCGCCGCCGCCTCCTCGAGGAGCGCGAGCCCGGCCGGCTCGAGCGGTGGCTCGCCGCCGCTGGAACGTGCGCGGACATCGCGGCGCTCCTGGCCGTGCCCTGAGCCGGGTATGATGGCTACGCTGCGGCCGGCGCCGCGAACTGCGCGTGGTAGAGCGCGTGGTACGCGCCGCCCGCGGCGAGCAGCTGCGCGTGCGTGCCTTGCTCGACGATCGCGCCCTTGTCCATCACCAGGATGAGATCGGCGTTGCGGATCGTCGACAGCCGGTGCGCGATCACGAAGCTCGTGCGCCGCGCGCGCAGGGTCGCCATCGCGTCCTGGACCAGCACCTCGGTGCGCGTGTCGACCGACGACGTCGCCTCGTCGAGGATCAGGACCGTCGGGTCGGCGAGGAACGCGCGCGCGATCGTGATCAGCTGCTTCTCGCCCGCGCTCAGGTTGCCGCTCTCCTCGTCGATCACCGTGTCGTAGCCCGCGGGCAGCGCGCGCACGAAGCGATCGACGTACGTCGCCCGGGCCGCCGCCAGCAGCTCCTCCTCGGTCGCCGCCGGGTTGCCGTAGCGGATGTTGTCGCGGATCGTGCCGCCGAACAGCCACGTGTCCTGCAGCACCATGCCGAGCTTCGCGCGCACCTCGCGGCGCGGCACCGCCGCGGTGTCGACGCCGTCGACCAGGATCCTGCCGCCGCCCAGGTCGTAGAACCGCATCAGCAAGTTCACGAGCGTCGTCTTGCCCGCGCCCGTCGGCCCCACGATCGCGATCGTCTGCCCCGGCGACGCGACCAGCGACAGGTGCTCGATCAGCGGCACCTCGGGCTTGTAGCGGAACGTCACGTCCTCGAACCGGACCTCGCCGCGGGCCTCCGCCGGCAGCGCCGCCTCGCTCTTGTCCTGGGACTGGTCTGGCGAGTCGAGCAGCTCGAACACGCGCTCCGCCGACGCCACGCCCGATTGCAGGATGTTGGCCACCTGGGCGAGCTGCGACAGGTTCTGCGTGAACTGGCGCGAGTACTGGATGAATGCCTGCACGCTGCCGAGCAGCATCGCCCCCGACGCGACGCGCAGGCCCCCCAGCACCGCGATCGCGACGTAGTTCAGGTTCCCGATGAAGTTGATCGCCGGCATGATCAGGCTCGACACGAACTGCGCGCGGAACCCGGCCTCGAACAGCTCCTGGTTCTTGGCGCGGAACCGCTCCTCGATCTGCGCCCGCCGGCCGAACACCTTCACGAGCGCGTGCCCGGTGAACGCCTCCTCGATCTGGCCGTTGAGCGCGCCGACGTGCTTCCACTGCGCGACGAACGCGCCCTGCGCGCGCTTGCCGATCTTCGCGGTGAGCACGACCGACAGCGGCACCGTGACCAGCGCGATCACCGAGAGCAGCGGCGAGATCACGACGAGCATGCTCAAGACGCCGAGCGCCGTCAGCAGCGCCGTCAGGATCTGGCTCAGCGTCTGCTGCAGCGCCATCGCGACGTTGTCGATGTCGTTGGTGACGCGCGACAGCACCTCGCCGTGCGGCTGGCCGTCGAAGTACACGAGCGGCACGCGCATCAGCTTGGCCTCGACGTCGCTGCGCAGCCGCCGCACCGTGCGCTGGACGACGTGGTTCAAGAGGTAGCCCTGCAGCCACAGGAGGAGCGACGCGCCGGCGTACAGCGCCATCACGAGCGCGAGCACCTGCGCGAGCGCGCCGAAATCGATGCCGTGGCCCGGCTGGACGTCCATGGCATCGACCAGCTCCGCGGTGCGGTGGTTGCCCGCCGCGTGCAGCGCCGCCACCGCCTCGTCGTGGGTCTGACCCGCCGGCATGCGGCTCCCGAAGAAGCCGGCGAAGATCAGGTCCGTCGCGTGGCCCAGGATCCGCGGCCCCGACACCGAGAGGCCGACGCTCGCGACCGCGAGCGCGATCACCAGCACGATCAGCCGTCGCTGCGGCACCAGCAGGCCGACCAGCCGGCGCCCCGAGGCGCGGAAGTGCTTCGCCTTCTGCGGCGGGCCCATCGCACCGAACGGACCGCGCATCGGCGGGCCGGCGGGCCGCTGGCTCGCCGCGGGGGGGCTCGCCGCGGGGGGGCTCGCCGCGGGGGGGCGACCGGTGCTCATGCCGCCGCCTCCTGCTCCTCGGTCTGCGACGTCACGATCTCGACGTAGGTCGGGCACGTCTGCATCAGCTGCGCGTGTGTGCCCGCGCCGACCAGCCTGCCGGCGTCGAGGACGAGGATCTGATCGGCGTGGCGGATGCTCGCGATCCGCTGCGCCACCACCAGCACCGTCGCGCGGGCGATCCGCGGGGCGAGCGCCGCGCGCAGCCGCGCCTCTGTCGCCAGGTCCAGCGCCGAGAACGCGTCGTCGAACACGAGCACGCCCGCGTCGCGCAAGAGCGCGCGCGCGATCGCGAGCCGCTGGCGCTGGCCTCCGGAGACGTTCGTGCCGCCCTGCGCGATCGGGGCGCCCAAGCCCTGCGGCATCGCCCGGACGAAGTCCGCCGCCTGCGCGATCTCCAGCGCCGCCCACAGCTCCTCGTCGGTGGCGTCCGGCTTGCCGAACCGGAGGTTCGTCGCGACCGTGCCCATGAACAGGTACGCGCGCTGCGGCACCATCGCGATCCGCGCCCACAGCTCCTCGGGATCGCGCTGGCGCACGTCGACGCCATCGACCAGCACCGCGCCCGCCGTCGGATCGCCCAGCCGCGGGATCAGCTCGAGCAGCGTCGTCTTGCCCGCGCCCGTCGAGCCGATGATCGCGGTGACCTGCCCGGGCCGGGCCGTGAACGAGATGTCGGCCAGCACCGGCGCCGTCGCGCCCGGGTAGCGATACTCGACGCCGCGCAGCTCCACGTCACCGGACAGGACCTCCGGCGCGCTCGGCACCTCGGGTGGCGCCACCGCCGGCTCGAGATCCATCACCTGGGCGATCCGCTCGGCGCACACCGCGGCGCGCGGGATCATGATCGACATGAACGTCGTCATCATCACGGCGACCAGGATCTGGATCAGGTAGGCGAGGTACGCGGTCAGCGCGCCGATCTCGAGCGTGCCGTCGGCGATGCTGCGGCTGCCGAACCACATCACCGCGACGCTCGACGCGTTGAACACGAGCATCACCGTCGGCCACATCAGCGCCTGCAGCTTGCCGATCCGCAGCGCGATCGCCGTCAGGTCGCCGTTCGCGTCCTCGAACCGCGCCGCCTCGACCGGCTCGCGCACGAACGCGCGGATGACGCGCATGCCCGTGATCTGCTCGCGCAGCACCCGGTTGATCGTGTCGATCTTCGGCTGCATCTCGCGGAACGTCGGGATCATCCGCGAGATCAAAAATCCGATGCTGCCCGCCAGCACCGGAATACACACCAAGAGGAGGCGCGACAGCGATAGATCCTCGCGCAGCGCCATCACGATCCCGCCGATGCACATGATCGGCGCCATCACCAGCATCGTGGCGCTCATCAGGACCAGCATCTGGACCTGCTGGACGTCGTTGGTCGTGCGCGTGATCAGCGACGGCGCGCCGATCGTGCCCACCTCGCGCGCCGACAGCTGCCCCACGTGGTGGAAGATCGCGGCGCGCAGGTCGCGGCCGTAGGACATCGCGACGCGCGCGCCCGTGAAGACCGCCGCGACCGAGCACGCGATCTGGAACGCGGCGATCGCGAGCATCAGGCCGCCCATCTGCAGCACGTAGGTCGTGTCGCCGGTCGCGATGCCGCGATCGATGATGTCGCCGTTGATGCTCGGCAGGTACAGGGACGCGATCGTCCCGGCCAGCTGCAGCGCGATCAGCGCCGCGAGCCGGGCGCCGTACGGCCGCAGGTACGTTCGAAGCAAACGGAGCAGCATCGGTCGACTCTTGGCGGGGCACTGTGACGCCGCATGGCGGCCACGGCAAGCGCAAGCCGCGACGGACATCGATGAACATCATTGTCGAGCTGCGAGCCCGGCCGGGATCGCCGCAATCGGTGCTCGCCTACGCAGAAGGCTCGTCGCGCTCGAACTGCGAGAGTTCGGCGAGGTGCCTCGCCACGGCTCGCAGCGACCGGCCGGAGAGCGCATCGAGCAGCCGGCGCGCCCGCGGGTCGAGCCCGGGCCGCTCGACGTACCGCTTCGACCACACCTGCCCGAGCACCAGCACAAAGGCCCCGAAGGCGAGGTTCGCCAAGAGCCAGGGCAGATCCACGAGGGCGAGCGCCGGGATGCCGGTGACCGCCTCGAACAGCACCAACGCGGCAGGCAGCCAGATCACCACGCCGCCGAGCACCGCCCACTTCGTCGCGCGGTACTCGGCGAGCCTGATGTGCTCGACCGCGCGCTGGATCGCCGCGACCGGGCCGTCGTAGCCAAGCTGCGCGGTCTGGACCAGCAGGCGCGCGCAGACCGCGGTGAGGCCGGCGGTGAACGCGAGCACCGCTCCGCCTGCCACGAGGTAGCGCGGCTCGTCGACGTGAGCCGCCAGCACCGGCCCGATGAGCAGGAGCCCCACGACGCCCAGCACCACCTCGAGCACCCGCCACAAGAGGTAGGGCGCCAGCGTGGAGTGGACCTTGCCGAGCATCGCCTCGCGCAGCAGCCGCTCGTTGATCGCGAGGCTTCGCTCCAGCGCCGCGCCGTGTGCGGCCCACGCTTCCTTCAGGTCATCGAGCTCCATGTGATTCTCCTGGTGTGCGCGCGTCCTCGAACGCGGCGCGCAGCTTCTGCTTGATCCGCCCGAGCTTGGTGCCGACGTTCGACACGGAGATCCCGAGCACCTCCGCGATCGACGCGTGATCGTTCCCGTCGAGGTAGAGCAGGACGAGCGCCTTCTCCAGCACGCCGAGGCCGTCGATGCAGCGCAAGAGGAGCTGGACATCTTCACCGGGCGGGCCGGGCAGAGCGGACTCCACGGCATCGACGACGACGAGCGTGTCCTCCTCGATCGGCAGCCCGCGCTCGCGGTGCCGGCGCTCCCGCCGGTAGAACGAGATCGCCACGTTGAGCGCGATCCGGTAGATCCACGTCGTGTGGCGGTAGCGCGCGTCGTAGCGGTCGCGTGCGCGCCAGAGCTGCACGGTGATCTCCTGCACGACGTCCTCGCGGTCGGTCGCGCCCCGGCAGTACGCGTAGGCGATCTTGTGGATCAGCCCGGCGTGCCGGCGGATCAGATCGGTGAACTCGGACGCATCCATCGCTCGCTGACATGATTCGCGAGGAGGTCGCGATCCATCACACGCCGCGGGCGTTTTTCGCGGTGCCTGCGGACCGGCGGCTGCCGATCCGCTCGGTTAGCCGACGAGCAGGACGCCGAGGAAGCGGCTCCGTGGACATCGCGGCGCTCTCGGCTGTGCCCTGAGTCGGCGGCCCGGTGCGCGCTCGCGGCGTGGCGGTCGCGCGTTCGCGGCACGGCGGCCGCGCGGCGCGGTGAGTTGCGGCCCGCCGGGCGACGACGTAGCGTGGTCCCGTGCCGCTGGTCGATCTGCAGCAGTACGTGCCGCCGCCGCTGCGGCCCGGGCTGGTGCTGGCGCGTGCCCCTGCCGAGCTGATCCGCGAGCGCTCGTCGGGGGCGATCACGCGGCCGATCTGGGCCGCCGGCGATCCCGAGCTGCGGCGCGCGGGGCTGTTCGATCCGGACATCTTCGGGCCGGGCTGGGCGGATCCGACGCCGGGCGTCGATCGCGAGCGCGTCGAGGGGACGGTCGACACGTTCGTGCGCGACGTCGGGCGCGAGGCGTACGGCCACATCGAGCTGCCGGTGCCGGTCCCGCACCCGATCGAGGGCGATCCGCTCGAGGTGCTCGCGGTGATCCCGCCGTCTTTGCGTCCGCTCGTCTACCTGCAGCAGGCGCGCTACTCGGCGAGCGACCTCAACGATCTCTACCAGCGCATCATCGAGATCGCGGCGAAGCTGCGCCGGATCAAGACGCTCGATCCGGACGCGGCCGCGCGCCGGTCGCCGGAGCTGGCGCGCGCGGTCGAGCAGCTGCTCCTGAACGCGTCGGCGGAGCCGGCGCGGACGGCGTCGGGGCGGCCAATGACCGCGATCGTGCACCACCTGCAGATCGCCGGGCGCGCCGCCGTTCGCGCGCTGTGCCTGGGCCTCGGCTACGTCGCGACCTGGCCGGCGCCCGAGGCTGCCCGCTGAGCGGATACGTACCCGAAAGGTGGGATGACGCGCCGCGCCCTCTATTATAGAGGCGCGGGCTCATCCGCCCGCGCGACGCGCGGGCTCAGCCCGAGACCGGGGCCAGCCCCTTGGCGGCGCGCAGGTCGCGGACGAGCTGGGCCTGGCCGTCGGCGTGGTAGCTGGAGCGGACGAGCGGGCCGGCGACGACGTGCGTGATGCCGAGCGCGCGCGCGTGCTGCTCGAGCTCGACGAACTCGGTCGGGTGCACGTAGCGCTCGATCGGCAGGTGCTGCTTGCTCGGCGCGAGGTACTGGCCGAGCGTCACGATGTCGACGCCGAGCGACGCCAGCTCGGCGAGCACGGCCATGACCTCCTCGCGCGTCTCGCCGAGGCCGAGCATGAGGCCGGTCTTCGTGATCGCGCCGCGCCGCCGCGCGTGCTCGAGGATCTTGTAGCTGCGCGGGTAGCTCGCCTGCACGCGCACCTGGCGCGAGAGCCGCGGCACCGTCTCGAGGTTGTGGGCGAACACGTCGGGATCGGCGTCGAGCACGACGTCGACGTGCTCGGTCTTGCCCTTGAAGTCACCGGCGAGCACCTCGAGCGTCATCGCCGGGCACGCCGCCTTCACGCGGCGGATCGTCTCGGCCCAGTGCGCGGCGCCGAAGTCGGGCAGGTCGTCGCGATCGACGCACGTGATCACGGTGTGCTCGAGCCCGAGGCGGCCGAGCATCTCGGCGACGCGGCGCGGCTCGTCGGGATCCGGCGGCAGCGGGCGCCCGGTCGTGACGTCGCAGAACCGGCACGAGCGCGTGCAGATGTCGCCGAGGATCATGATCGTCAGCGCGCGCCGCGTCCAGCACTCGCCGATGTTCGGGCAGCTCGCGCTCTCGCACACGGTGTGGAGCGCGAGCTCCTTCACCATCGCGCGCAGCTCGAAGTACGCGGGCTTCGTCGGCAGGGTCGCGCGGATCCACTCGGGGTGGCGGCGGCGCGGCGCCGCGGGGGCGGAGGCGCCGTCGGCGCCGACGACGGGCAGGTGGACGCGCGACTCGGACATCGCAGACTGGGATACCGCACTTTGCGCGGCGAAGCGACCGCGGCGCGCGCCCGCGAACGACCTGCTCAGCCAGCAGCTCGCGGCGCACTGCCTGCGCGAGGCCAAGGGCGCGCGGCTCGGCGACGCGCTCGCGCGGCAGCCGCTCATCGGACCGGCGCTCCAGCACGTGGATGCGCGCTTCCTCGATCGCGAGCTTCGGCAGGAGCACTTGGTCCTCGCCGGGCGCGCGATCGCGGCGATGTTCGGGATCGCGAGCTGCGCGGCCTCGCGGCGGAGCTCGACCTCCTCGATGCGGGCTGGATGGACACGGCGCCCGCCGCGGAGCTGCGGCGCTGCGCGTGACCCGCTCCCGGGGGCGCCGGGTGGAGCGAGCTCCTTCGCCATCGCGCACTATCGACGAAATCAAGTTGGAGGGTATCGCTGAGCGCTACGCAGCAGGTTTGGCCGGTTGAACCAGCGTGAGGAGGCGCGCTTCGATGTCCTGCCAGGGTTGGCGTAGATCGACGGTCGCGAGCTGGATGCGATGACCCTGGAGCACGATGGTCTCGTTCAGCTCGATCGTGGTCGTCGGGTAGAGCAAGAGACCCTCGGCCGAACGAAAGGCCTCACCTCGATGCTCTTGGGTCCGCAGGTACGTGTAGAGCTGGTAGAGGTTGCCAGATTTGAACTTGGCGCTGCCGTGTCTGCCCTTCGCGAGGGTGGTCGAGGAGAACTTCGTGTCGATGACGACGCGACGGGTGTGCGGAGCCGGCGCGGTGATCGTGATGTCGGTCCGCATCTCGGGCATGAACGGCGACAGGGGCTCATCGGACCACTTGAGCTTCTCGGATCTGACCGCGTGCTCGGGGAGGTGAACCCGATAGAAGTTGCGAACGAACGTCTCGTAGATCGTGGACATCCTCATCTCGTCGGTGAGGAGCGCCACAATGGCGTGATCACCGGTGTGCTCGGTCGGCATCTGGAGCTGGTGCAGGAGCTGGCAGATGGCGAGCGGAACCGCATAGGAGCGGTCGTTGCGACCGAGCTGGAGCCTGCCGAAATCGGCGGTCGAGATCGGGACGAGCTTCACGCCTTCGAACGCGCGCACGAGCTTTCGCAGCTCGGCACGCAGCTCGGAGACGTGATCCGAGGTGGCCGCCGGCTCGAGGCGCGAGTCGGTCGAGAGCCGCGCCAGCGTTGCCTTCAAGATCCGGTTCCTCGGTGTGTCGACCTCGAGTTGGGCGAAGGCGCAGTGGACGCGACCCGCCTGAAGGTCCAGCCGGCGCAAGCTCGCCCCAAGCTCGATCCGGCCGCGGATGCCGCGGATCGTCTCGCGCCGCGTGAGGAACGTCCGCGCGAGCTGGGTGCGGAGCAGGTCACGAACCGTGGCGGCGAGGACGCGCGCGAACAGGGCCAGTAGCGTCGGAGATGCCTCCGCCTCCGCGCTCCATCGGCCCTTCCAGTCGGCGAAGTCCCACGCATAGAGCAGCAGGTGCCAGATGTTGCGGACGGGGATGCTAGCCTGCCCGCCGACGGTCGAGGCCACGTTCACGCGAGCAGCTCCTCGACCGCGCGCTCCGCCTTGTCCGCGGCGTCGTGCCAGTACTCGCGGAGCAGCGGATCGATCTCCGTCGCGACGATGTCTCGAAACCAGCCCTCGTCGAGCGTCGAGAAGTCGTCGCCGCGCGGGCAGAAGAAGCTATGCCCGACCCGATACGCGGCCCCGAGCGCGATATCCGCCGCGATGCGCTCGTTCAGCTCCGTCATGCGCTGGATGATCCGGTCGCAGAGCGAGTCCTTCATCTTGCGCTCGCGGAGCCAGGCGCGGAACGAAGGGGCAGTGAACTGCGGCTCCAGCGTGATGAACGCGAATCGCCGCCGAAGCGCGAAGTCGACGAGCGCCAGCGAGCGATCGGCGATGTTCATCGTGCCGATGACGTAGAGGTTCTCGGGGACCACGAGCTTCTCGCCGGGCTTATGGCTGTAGATCGGCGTCACGCCGCTGCCGCCCCGCTTGTCGGCCTCGAGCAACAGGAACAGCTCACCGAAAACCTGGCTCAGGTTGCCGCGGTTGATCTCATCGATGATCAGCACGTGCGGCCGATCGCCGTCGGCCGCGGCTCGCTTGCAGAAGCTCGTGAACGGGCCGTCCTTCAGCTCGAACTTGCCGGCCTCGCCCGTGGGGCGATAGCCGCGGACGAAGTCCTCGTAGCTGTACGAGGGATGGAACTGGACCTGCTCGATCCGGGAGTCGTCGCGGGCCTCGAGCAGGGCGTAGGCGAGCCGGCTCGCGAGGAACGACTTTCCGACGCCGGGGGCACCCTGGAGCACGAGGTTCTTCTTCGCCCGCAGGCGGGCCAGCATCGTCTTCAGCTGGTCTTCGCTGTGGAAGACGCCCTCGCTGAGGGCATCTGCGATCGAGTAAGCCGCGGGCGGGTTCGCGACCTCGCCGTCGTCGTCCTCCTCGCCCTCGGTACTCGTTGAATCAGCTCCATGCGAGTTGGCCTCGCCGTACCAGATGCTCATGAACCAGTCGATATCCTGCGGTTTACTGTAGAACGCAAAGGCGATCAGCTTCTGTGCGTAGATGCTCTCTTTCTTGAGCCGCCAGACGGTTCGCTGGCTCGTGTAGAAGTACCAGTCTCGCGGTTCCGATTTCGGCTGCCACTCCACTTCGACGGTGCGGCCGTCGCCATGGTTCGCGACGATCGTTCCGACCGCCTTGATCGTGTTCTTCGAGATCGTCTCGCCGCGGTTGTCGAACGGCAAGCCGAGCTTCTGCGTGCTCGCAGCCTTGATCGCGATTCGGTCACCGACCTTCATGGCCTTCACCTGGTCGATGTACTTGTCCTTGTAACCGTTGGTCCACTCGCCCTCTGCCAGGAACCGGTCTGTCTGGTCCGGAGGGTCCTTGCTGTCCCAGTACGCACCGACCAGCCAGTAGTCGACCTTGTCGTCCGGCACGCTCGTGTCGTTTCTGGCCGTTGCACGGATCCACGCATTGCGCGACAGTTCCAGGTGGTCGGTGTGGCCGGCCTCCTGAATACCCTCCATCATCGCCCGGTAGTAATCGAACGAGAGTCCCCCGGCCGGCAGCGAGATGCCGAGGTACGAGCGGTTCGTACCGTCCAGGCTGATGAACGTGCGCGGCCGGATCCAGAACAGCCCCTGGGTCAGGTTCACGTTCACGCCGCGGACTTCCAGCGCGCGATCGAACGCGATCTCGAGCTCCTTCGACGAGAGCGGCGCGGGCCCGAGCGCTGCGAGGAACACGTCCCAGAGCCGCGCTACGTCGTCGGGCTTCCTGTACTTCTGGGACGAAATGAACCAGGAGTTCTGGTTGTTCAAGAGCGGGATTCCGTCGAAGTCGTTCGGGAGCTTTGCCGCGATGCCGAAGTACTGCTGGAGCTTTCCGGCGATCTTCACCCTCATCTCGTTCGTGAGGCCGCGGTTGAAGCAGCCGATGAAGGTGAACGGATCGATCTCTTTCAGCGGGAAGCGATGGCCGCTCTTGTCGACGTCTTCGACCGGCGTGACCTTGAGCCCCTGCGCGCGGAGATCCTCCAGCAGCGCGATCAGCTCGCGTTGCCGCCCTCTGAAACCGGCCACGCGATCGGCGAGCTCCTCGTAGAACGGTACCCAGCTGAACCCCATCAGGCGGATCATGCCTACGCGGGGATGTCTGGGCTACGCGTTTCTCACGACGCGCTGGGAGCCACGAGTGCGGCACCGGCAGCCGCGGGGGGACCGGGGTTGATGCAGCCGATTCGAACCGGGCACCCGGCACCGCGAACGCGATCTGTCCAACGTGGCGCTTACCACCCGCCGCGGGTGCCATGGGTTGGCAGATCAAGCTGACCTCCGTCCTTCGCGCACCGCACGACGAACTCACGTCGGCATCACCTGCGGCCGGCGCGACCCACCAGCTCCGCCTCAAGCACCTGCACTAGGTGCGCGCGCACGGCCGACGACGTCACCACAGTCATCGCTCGCATGCTATCGCGCCCCCGGCCCTGCCAGGGCCGCCCCCGCCCCCCGCATCGCCCATCCGGTGGCATCACCGGCCCTGCCGGTCCGGTGGCGGCGAGGCACCGCGCGTCGTCGCGCGCTTGGGTTTGCCGATCGCTCCAGGTAGGATCGCGCCGCGATCATGATGAGTCACCGCTTCGAGCCGCGCCCGGGCGAACGTGCCCGGCGTCCGCAGGCATCCCCGCGCAGACGGTGTGGCGTTCGGCTCGCAGCCTCCACCTGAGGGCGACTTCGAGAGGCTGTGGAAGCTCCTCTGCGCGCACTGCGGATACACCGACGTCGAGCTCGAGATCGTGGGGATCACCAAGGGCAGCATCATCGAGCTCCGCGATCTCGAGCCGAGGGAGACGGCCACGGCCCTCGTCAAGGGCGCGACGCAGGCGAGCGGCGGCCGGGAACGTCTCGACGCCGCCATCCAGCGGCTGCACCAAAAGACGCCGCTCGATCGCGTGATCATCGCCTTCGATTGGTGGCCGTCGAACCAGCACATTCCCGTCGCGGACCGGGCGCTGCCGTGTCAGATGCGCCCCGAGGTCGCCTTCGTCCTCGACAAGCTCGCGAGGAGCAGCCAGCTCGACGCAAGGTTCAAGCATGCAGCCGCCAAGCTGCTCGAACGAGACGGCTCACGAGACTCGCTCACGCCGCGCGTCGGCGCGATGAGCCCGCTCGAGGTCCTCTTCGATCCGATGTTCGAGGTGCTCCTGGTCCATGATGAGCCGACCGTGCGAGAGGCTCTCGGCGTCGCAGACAAGGCTCCCAAGAACTGGCCGAAGTTCAAAACAACCGCGCGCGCGCTCGACAAGGCCGTGCTGGAGCCGGCGGTGAAGTCGGCCATTCGCGGCCATGCTTCCTATTCGGATGCAAAGTCGCGCTGGGGGCACGCCATCGTCAAGGCGGCGGCACCGGATGCCAGGCTCTGGTCGCACCCGCTCGCGCAGCGACTCTGCCGCCTCCTGGCGGCCTGACGGCGCGCACCGTCGCCGCCGTCCCAGAGCTGGCGGTGCTCTCCGCGATGGCGCACCCGGAGATCGAGACCGCGGAGGCGGCGCTCTCCTGGCGCCCTCCGGGCGCCGCGGCCGCGGGCGCTACAGGTCGACGGCGCGGCCGAGGGCGTCCTCGGTCGCGATGCGGACGGCCTCGGCGAACGTCGGGTGGGCGTGGATCGTGTGGATCAGCGACTCGGCGTTGACCTCGGTCGACTTCGCGAGCGCGAGCTCGGCGATGAGGTCCGTCACGGCCGGGCCGATGAGGTGCGCGCCGACGAGGGCGCCGGTCTCGGCGTGGTAGATGACCTTGACGAAGCCGTTCGGCTCGCCAGCGCCGAGCGCCTTGGCGAGCGCGCGGAACGGCATGCGGCCGACCTTGATCGGGATGCCCGCGGCCTTCGCCTTCTCCTCGGACAGGCCGATCGACGCGATCTCCGGTGAGCAGTAGGTGCAGGCGGGGATCGAGTCGTAGGGCACCGGCTCGGCGTGCACGCCGGCGATCTTCTCGGCGACGTAGACGCCCTCGGCCGAGGCCACGTGCGCCAGGCCCCGGCCGGCGACGTCGCCGATCGCCCACAGGTTGTCGCCGCACCGGCAGTCGGCGTCGATCTTGACGAAGCCGCGCTCGAGCGCGATGCCGTGCGCCTCGAGGCCGATGCCCTCGGTGTTCGCGGCGATGCCGACGGCGACGAGCAGGACGTCGACCTCGAGCTCCTGGGGCGCGGGCGCCGCGGCCGCGGCGCCGGGGGCGGGCGCCGCGGCCGGCTCGATCGTGACGGCGACCTTGTCGCCGCTGCGCCGGGCGCGCGTCAGCTTCGAGCCGACCAGCGCGCGGATGCCGCGCCGCTCGAACGCGCGCGCGAGCTCCTTGCTGATCTCGGGATCCTCGTTCGGCACGAGCCGCGGCAGGAACTCGCAGACGGTCACCTCGGTGCCGAGCGAGCGGTAGAACGACGCGAACTCGACGCCGATCGCGCCCGCGCCGAGCACCACCATCGAGCGCGGCTGCGCGGGCAGGCTCATCGCCTTGCGGTACTCGATGATGCGCTCGCCGTCGAGCTCGATGCCGGGGAGCGAGCGCGCGCGGGCGCCGGTCGCGATGATGACGTGCTTGGCGTCGAGCGTCCGCTCGCCGCCGTCGGTCAGCGCCACCTGCACCTGGTGCGGCCGCCACGCGCCGGCCCGCGGCAGGAGCTTCGCCGTGCCGGAGACGTGATCGATCTTGTTCTTGCGGAACAGGAACCCGACGCCCTTGCTGACCTTGTCGGCGACGCCGCGGCTGCGCGCGATCATCGCGGGGAAGTCGGGCTCGACGCTGCCGGTGAGCTTGATCCCGAACTCGCTCGCGTGGCGGAAGTTGTCGAGCACCTCGGCGGAGCGGAGCAGGGCCTTCGTCGGGATGCAGCCCCAGTTGAGGCAGATCCCGCCGAGCCGCTCGCGCTCGACGCACGCGGTGCGCAGGCCGAGCTGCGCGCAGCGGATCGCCGCGACGTAGCCGCCGGGGCCCGAGCCGATGACGACGACGTCGTACTGCGATTCTTCTTTGCTCATGGTCGTCCCCGGGGTGGCAGTCACAGCGCCAGCGATTCGGGCTTCTCGATCAGCTCGGCGAGCACCTGCAGCCAGCGGGCGCCGAGCGCGCCGTCGATGACGCGGTGATCGCAGGACATGGTCACGGTCATGCGCTTGCCGGCCACGACCGCGCCCTTCTCGACGACGGGCACGTCGGTCACGGCGCCGACCGCGAGGATGCCGGCCTCGGGCGGGTTCAGGATCGCCGTGAACCGCTCGATGCCGAACATGCCGAGGTTCGAGACGGTGAACGTCGAGCCGGTGATCTCGTGCGACTTGAGCCGGCGGCTCTTCGCGCGCTCGGCGAGGTCGCGGACCTCGGCGGCGATCGAGCCGATGCCCTTGAGATCGGCGTCGCGCACGACGGGCGTGACGAGGCCGTCCTCGATCGCGACGGCGATGCCGACGTGGACGTGGCGGTAGCGGCGGATCGCGTCGCCGGTCCACGACGCGTTGCACTCGGGCATCCGGCGCAGCGCGAGCGCGACGGCCTTCACGACGAGATCGTTGACGCTGATCTTGCCGCGGTCGCCGAGCAGGTCGTTCAGGCGCTGGCGATACGCGAGCAGCGGCGCCGCGTCGAGCTGGCGCATCAGGTAGAAGTGCGGGACGTCGCGCTTGGCCTCGGTGAGCCGCGCCGCGATCCGCTTGCGCATGTTCGACGCGGGCACGTCGTCGAAGTCGCCGGCCGCGTCGGAGACGAGCTCGCGCCCCTGGCGGACCGTGAGCGCCGTGCCCGGCCGCTCGCGGAGCGTCTGTTCGGCGGCGGCGTCGGAGTCGGGCGCCGGGGCGGGCGCGGCCTCGTCGGCGTCTTGCGCCTCGGCGTCGTCTTGCGCCTCGGCGTCGTGCTCGGCGTCCGGCGCGGCCTCGTCGCCCTTGCCGCTGGCGCCGCCTTCGGCCGCGCCGGCGGCCGCGCGCACGTCGCGCTCGACGATCCGGCCGCCGGGGCCGGTGCCGTGGATGTGGCGCAGGTCGATGCCGAGCTCGATCGCGAGCGACTTGGCGAGCGGGGAGGCCAGGAGTCGGCCGCCTGCAGCGGGCGCGGGCGCGGCATCGGCCTTCTTGGCGGGCGCGGCGTCTGCCTTCTTGGCGGGCGCGGCGTCTGCCTTCTTGGCGGGCGCGGCGTCTGCCTTCTTGGCGGGCGCGGCGTCGGCCTTCTTGGCCGGCTCCGCCTTCTTGGCCGGCTCCGCCTTCTTGGCCGGCTCCGCCTCCGCCTTCTGCGCCGGCTCCGCCTCTGCCTTCTGCGCCGGCTCGGCCTCTGCCTTCTGCGCCGGCTCGGCCTCGCCGCCGCCACCGCCGCCGCCGCCACCGCCGCCGCCCTGAGCCTGCGCGATCAGCGCGCTCACGTCCTCGCCGGCCTTGCCGATGATCGCCACCGGCGCGCCGAGCTTCACCGTCTCGCCCTCCTTGACGAGGAACTTCAGCAGGACGCCCTCGTCCTCGATGTTGAAGTCCATGTTCGCCTTGTCGGTCTCGACCTCGGCGATCAGGTCTCCCGGCGACACCTTGTCGCCTTCCTTCTTGGTCCACCGAACGAGGACGCCTTCCTCCATCGTCGGAGACAGCTTCGGCAAGCCCAGGATCTGCGCCATGCGAGAGCTCCTTGGTCAGTCGATCAGCAGTCGATCAGCCATCGATCGGCAGTCGAAACACTCACTCAAACTCACTCACACTCACTCGAGGTAGAGCGCGCGGCGGACCGCGGCGACCACGTCCTTCACCTGCGGCTGGACCTCGTCCTCGAGGTTCTTGGCGTACGGCATCGGCACGTCGTCGCTCGTGACGCGCTCGATCGGCGCGTCCAGCGCGTCCAGGCAGTGCCGCTGCATCTGGTACGCCACCTCCGCGCCGTACCCGGCCACCGGCCAGCCGACCTCGACGATCACGCACCGGCCGGTCTTGCGCACCGATCCCGCGAGCGTCTCGACGTCGAGCGGCCGCAACGTCCGCGGGTCCACGACCTCGGCCTCGATGCCGTCCTTCGCCAGCGCCTTCGCCGCCTCGAGGCACGTCCACACCATCTTCGACCACGCGATCAGCGTGACGTCGGTGCCCTCGCGCTTCACGTCGGCCTGGCCGAGCGGGATCAGGTCCGCGTCGTCGGGGACCTCCCACGTCGTGTTGTAGAGCGTCTCGCCCTCGATGAACACGACCGGGTTGTCGTCGCGGATCGCGCTCTTCAAGAGCCCCTTGGCGTCGAGCGCCGTCGACGGCATCACCACCTTCAGCCCCGGCACGTGCGCGTAGTACGACTCGAGCGACTGGCTGTGCTGCGAGCCGACCTGCACCGCCGGGCCGCCCGGGCCGCGGAACACGATGGGGATATTGTACTGCCCGCCGCTCATCTGGAAGATCTTCGCCGCGTTGTTCACGATCTGATCGATCGCGACGAGCGAGAAGTTGAACGTCATGAACTCGATGATGGGCCGAAGGCCCACCATCGCGGCGCCGACGCCGATGCCGGCGAAGCCCATCTCGGCGATCGGCGCGTCGACGACGCGGCGCTCGCTGAACCGCTGCAGGAGGCCCTGCGTCACCTTGTACGCGCCGTTGTAGTGCCCGACCTCTTCGCCCATGATGAACACCGAGGCGTCGCGCTCCATCTCCTCGCGCATCGCCTGGTTGAGCGCCTCTCGATAGCTGATGACCGCCACGGCTACTCCTTGATCACGTAGGGGAGGTACGCGTCGGCCGGCTCCGACTCCTCGGCGAACTTCACCGCGTCCTCGATCTCGGCGCGGACGTCATCCTCGAGCGCGGCGAGCTCCTGCTCCGGGAACCCGAGATCGATCAGCCGCTGCCGGCTGCGGTTCAAGGGATCGCGCCGTCGCCACTCCTCGACCTCGTCCTTCGTGCGGTAGAGGCCCGGATCGCTCATCGAGTGGCCGCGGAAGCGGTACGTGACGACCTCGACGAGCGTCGGCTCGCCGGTCGTGCGCGCGCGCTCGACCGCCTCGGCGATCCGGCGCTTGACCTTGATGACGTCGTCGCCGTCGAACCGGTCGCGCGGCATGCCGTGGGCGAGCGCGCGCATCGAGACGTCCTCGACGGCGAGCGAGCGGTAGAGCGGCGTGCCCATCGAGTACTGGTTGTTCTCGCAGATGAGGACCACCGGCAGCTTCCACAGCGCCGCGAGCGCCAGGCCCTCGGCGAAGCCACCGATCGTCGACGCGCCCTCGCCGAAGAAGCACAGCGTGACGCGCCCGTCGTTGCGATACTTCGACGCGAACGCCGCGCCCGCCGCGATCGGCACGTGGCCGCCGACGATGCCGTAGCCGCCGAGGAAGTTCGTCTGCTTGTCGAACAGGTGCATCGAGCCGCCGAGGCCCCTCACGCACCCCGTCTTCTTGCCGTACAGCTCGGCCAGGATCGCGCGCGAGGTCATGCCCTTGGCGTACGCGTGGCCGTGCTCGCGGTACGTGGCGACGACGTAGTCCTCGGGTTTGAGCGCCGCGGTCGCGCCGACGCACACGGCCTCCTGGCCGATGATGAGGTGGAGGAAGCCGCCGATCTTGCCCTGCGAGTACGCCTTGGCCGACGCCTCCTCGAGGCGGCGGATCGCCAGCATCTGCCGGTACAGCGGCCTCAGCTCGTCGGCCGTCGTCGCGAAGTACTCCGGATCGTCCGGTTCGACGCGCTTGGTGTCAGGTGTCGTGGGGGACGCGGTCGCCACGGCGCGACCATACCCAGCCCGGCCGCGGGGCGCAGCACCCCGGGGCAAGAACGTCAGCGCGTCGCGTCGCGTCGCGGTACGACCGCGGGGGGAGCGGCTCTAGAACCGCAGGTCGATCACGACCTGGCCGGAGCTGCCGATCGTGGTGGTGGTCCACGAGCTGGTGTCGTCGACGCCGAGCTCGACCCGCGTGAACGGCACCGGGAGCTTGTCGATGTTGAACAGCCCCTGGGCGCACGGCACCGGCGAGAAGCCGAGATCGTCGTCCCGGCTCTCGTAGATGATGTGGAGGTCCGGGAACCGGGAGCACGTGGCCTCGGTCGCCGGCTGGCCGCGGACCGTCCACGTCGTCCGGACGGAGCGCACCTCGGCCGCCGGCCAGCACTGGTCGTCGCGCGCGCAGACGGAGCCCGAGCTGCACTCCTCGTCCACGAAGCACTCGCCGCTGCTCGTGTCGTCGCCGTCGCCGCTGGGGAAGCAGGCGCCGAGCAGGGCGAGCGAGACGACGGCCGTGGCCTTCACGTCCATCTTTGGTAGCAGGGCCCGCGGGGCCGTTCAATCGCCAGCTTCGCGCCGGCCGCTCGTTGCCGGATCCTGCGGCCCTGTAGGTCCTGCGGGGCATCCGTGGGCGGCCAGCCGGCCGCGTCCGGCGGCGCCGGGCGGGCTCGCTGGACGCCGGGCGGGACCGCCGTACGCCGGGCGGGGCTTTGGTGCTAAATCAGCCCCGAACAGCGAGATTTAGAGGAGCAGCACTGAATAAGAGTTAATCGAATTAGGTGCTTGGTAGCGATCCTCGATGGAGGAGTGCCCGCGATTCGATGACGCAAAGGCGGAGTACGTAATCGTGGACAGCCTGCGTCACTTCCAAGGCGTCCACGATATCGACGCATCGCCACCCCGGCCCAAGGTACCGAAGCGCCTGCCCCTAACAACTTGCTACCAGCCTCATCAAGCGCCTCGAGGTAGTCGTGGGGTGTATCCTCCGTGCACATGGATCATGGGGAATCCGCGCAAGCGGCCTTCGTGTGGACGCGCCCGGGCACGATCAATAATGTGGGCATCGAGCTCATGTTTACCAGGGTCGCCTGGATCGATGAGGTGATCGAGTTCTGCCACCGGATGCGCTTTGCCGGGACGATCGAGCTGATCGACTGCTTCGGCGAGACCAGGGCCTTCCAGTGGTGGCTGCGGGGTGAGCCCCAGCAGGTAAACGACCCGAGCATCATCATTTTGGCTGGACGGGCGTGGTTCATGGGGAACTCGGATGCCGGTGCCTGCGCCGGCATCCGGGTCACGCAGAGGATCCCTACCTTCCAGGGCAAGCTCGCCGACAGTGCCACCCTGTGTGGGGAGCTGGCGGAAGACACCCTGACCCGGGTCGTCGCGCTGTGCGCCGAGCACTTGCTTTCCGCGGATCTGGTGCTGCAAGGATCACGAGGCGACGTCGCCACGCTGGGGTTCACCGAAGGGCACGCCGACACGACCGTGATCGCCGAGGAAGTGCTGGACCGCAGGGCCTGTCGCTACGAGCTTCGACTGCGGCCGATGCTTCCGCCTTGACTTGCGACCGGATCGAGGGCGGCCCTGAGCTCGTCGGTCATCGACGCGACGCGAGATAATGCCGGACGCGTCCGGCGAGCGCCTCGCCGTAGTGCAGCTCGGCCCAGCGCAGCAGCACGCCCTGTTCGTCCAGCTCGGGATGGCGCCGGGCGACCGCGCGGCGCGATGCCCGGATGGCCGCGCGCGACAGGCTGAAGGCGAGGGCGGCGCGGCGTGCGGTCCCCGCCTTCCGGAGCAGGTCGAGCTGGATCGCCTCGACGGCGGACGGCGTATCGGAGGGGCCCACACCGCGACCGTAGCCGATACGCGATCGTATGTCTCGCGCGACACTGAACCGGTCCGGGACCTCCCCGGAATCGTCCCCGGCTCGGTTACTCGACGTAGAGCGGACTCGCGTAGAGCCACGGCAGCTCGCGCTCCGCCATCGCCGGGCCCAGATCGCCGAGGTAGGGGCCGAGGTGGCGCGGGACGATGGTCACCTCCACGCGGTAGGCGCCCGGGCCGGGGAGCGGCACCGCCAGCGGCGACGCCGCGCCCGCCGCCAGCTCGGTCACCGCGCCCGCCGGCGTCTCGATCCGGATCACCCGGGCGCGGACCTCGGGCGCGGGGAGCGCCGGATCCAGGGCGTGCACCGCCGGCAGGTCCACCAGCAGCGTCGCGGCCTCGGTGCGCGGGATGACGTCGCCGAGCTCGTAGGTGCGCGCCGCGGCCTGGGCGCGGACGTCGAAGCCCACCGGCGAGCCGAGCACCTCGATCGCCGTGAACAGCCGGCCGGCGCGGAGCGCTGCCTTCACGCCGGCTGGGTCTCCCGGATCGGCCACCAGCGCGATGTTGCTGAACCAGCGCAGCACGCGCCGGTACGAGTCGCCGCGCTCGCCGTCGGCGAACGTGATCGGGATCGCGTTCTGGTGCGCGTCGCTGCCGGCGGTCGCGGCGAGGTGGCGGCCTTCGCCGAGCAGCGTGTGCCACGTGTCGATCGCCGGCCGGTTCGGCTCGAGGAACGCGAGCAGCGCGAGGTCTGGCTCGGGGTGGCCGGGGTTCGTGTCGGCGAACGCGGCCGCCGCGGCGATCGCGCCCGCGGGCGGCAGGCCCAGGAAGTCGCGCCGGATGTCCGGATCGATGTTCGCGTGGAGGTTGTAGACCTCGATCCCGTCGGGGGCGACCGCGCGCAGGAGCGCGAGCGACTTGCTCTCCGTGTGCGCGACCCACACGAGCCCGCCCGCCGCGTGGAACGCGGCGACCGCGGCGGCGTCCTCGCCGTTGTACGTGGCGTGCCGCTCGGCGACGGTGCCCGCGACGTGCCGCTCGAGCATGATCGGCATGAGCTCGTTCTCGCCGCCGACCGTGAACGTGACGGCGTGGCCGTCCGGGCACGTCATCCGCGACGCGATCGGCTCGCCAGCGCCGCTCGTGAGCGGTCGATCCGCCTCGCGCATGCTGAGCAGCGTCGCGAAGCCCTCGTCGGCCATCGTGTCGTCGTGATCCGTGAGCGCGGCGAAGTCCGTGCGCGTCTGGCACAGCGCGGCGCGCAGGTCGGCGAGGCACGGCTCGTTCGGCGCGCCGGCCGCGTCGCGGGGCGCACCGTCGCACGCGTCGTGCGAGTACGGCGAGTGCAGGTGCACGATGCCGCGCGCCGGCACGAGGCCGCGCCGCGCGCCCAGCTCGCGCGCGTCGGGCAGCCGCTTGTCCCACGCTGGCGGCGCGTCCGCCGGCTCGTCGTGGCCGCGGCAGCCGGCGAGCGCGGCGGCGGCGGCGGCGGCGGTGGCGAGCGCGGCGGCGGCGGCAAGCGCGCGGGATCCGGGCTTCATCGCGGCGACTGTACCGTCGCGGCGAGGCGCGCGGTGCGCCGCCGCACGAACGCGGTGAAGCAGGCCACCTGCAGGAGGCCGACCCCGGCGATCGCGAGCCACATCGCCGCGTGGCGGTGGCCGATCGTGTCGAGCAGCACGCCGCCGAGGAGCGGCGCCCCGGCGATGCCCACCATCTGCACGAACGACGCGATGCCGTAGGCGCGGCCCAGGCGCGCGCGATCCGCCGTCTCGGCGATCGCCGTCTGGTGCGCCGGGTTGAACAGCACCTCGCCGCAGGTCAGCGTGACGATCGCGAGCGCGCCGCCGCCGAACCCGTCGCTCGCGCCGATGATCGCGAAGCCGAGCGTCGCCAGGAGCGACGCCCATGGCAGCGCCAGGCCGATCCCGATCCGGCCGATGATCCCGAGCGCGGGCACCTGCAGGAGGAGCACGACGCCGCCGTTCAGCGCGTAGAGGAGCCCGACATCTGCCTTCGACAGCCCGAGCTCGTCCGTCATGTAGATGCCGAACGTCGAGAACATCTGCGTCTGCACGAGCGCCGCGAGGAACGTGCCGGCGAGCAGGAGGCGCAGGAGCGGCGCGCGGCTCGCCTCGCGGAGCGCGGCGGCAAGCTCGCCGCGCGGGCGCGCCGCGTGCGGGGTCCCGCCCGCGCGGGCGGCCGGATCCACGACGCGCATCGTGACCACCGCGGCGGCGAGCATCCCCGCGGCCGCGGCGTAGAACACGACGCCGTACGGCACCGCGAGCGTCAGGGCGCCGCCGAGCGCCGGCCCGATCGCCCAGCCGAGGTTCGTGCCCATGCGCTGCAGGCCGAACGCCGAGATCCGCTGATCGTCTTGGACGACGTCGGCGACGAGCGCGTACGCCACCGGCTCGAAGCAGCCGCGCAGCATCGAGCTCGCGAGCATGTTCACCGCGAGCGTCCACAGCGGCGCACCTACGAGGATCTGCGTGCCCATGAGCGCGATCACGCCGCTGCGCACGAACAGCGACGTCGTGATGAGCGGCCGCCGGCCGACGCGATCCGACAGGTCGCCCGCCCACGCGCTCGACAGCGACTGGCCGAGGTTCGCGCCGAGCGCGATCACGCCGTACAGCCACGCCGGGTAGCCGCGGGTCTCGACGACGTAGATCCCCAGGAACGACATCACGAGCGACAGGCCCATGGTGTTGATGCAGCGGGCGAACATCATCTGCCAGACGCGGCGATCGAGCCGCGCCCAGGCCCGCCAGCGCCCCTCGCGCGCCTCTTCGGTGGCGGCGTGCGGGTGCGTGGGCACGGCCCTTCCTTACCACGTGGGCGCGCGCTACAAAGGCGCGCGATGCGGGCCCGGCTCGAGCGCAGCTACCAGTTCGAGGCGGCGCACTTCCTACCGAACGTGCCGCCCGGCCACAAGTGCGCGCGCATGCACGGGCACAGCTACGTGATCGAGATCGCGATCGAGGGCGAGGTAGATCCTGCGCTCGGCTGGCTGATGGACTTCGCCGACATCGACGAGCACGCCGCGCCCCTGGTCCGGCTGCTCGATCACCAGGTCCTGAACGAGGTCGAGGGGCTCACGAACCCGACGAGCGAGCTGTTGGCCGCGTGGTGGTGGCAGCGGCTCGCACCCGGGCTGCCGCAGCTCTGCGAGGTCGCCGTATCCGAGACCCCGCGCTCGCGTTGTGTCTATCGCGGCGCCTAGCGCGGCGGTATCCTGGCGGCGATGAGGCTGTCTTCGCCGCGAGGCCCGGCGACGCTGCGCTGGCTGTCGCTGTCGCTGTCGTTGTCGTTGCCGCTCTTCGCGGCGGCGGCGTGCTCGTTCTCGGCACCGAACGGCGGCGACGACGGCGACGATACCGGCGGTGGCGATGACGTCCCCGGGTGCGCCGACGACGATGGGGACACCGTGTGCAACACCGCCGACAAGTGCGCTGCTAGCGACGACCGGCAGGACGTCGATGCCGACGGCGCGCCCGACGGCTGCGACGACTGGCCGTGCGGGACCCGGCCGGACGATCCGGGCGATTCGCTGCTCGACAACGGCAGCGACGGGCGGAGCTGGGCCGCGTCGAAGATCGAGATCGGCATGTCCCGCCGCATCGTCTTGAGCGCCGGCCAGCCGTACAACGTGCGGTTCGACTGGGGCCTCTTCTTCTTCTGCGGCTTCAACCAGAGCTCCTGCCGGGCGCAGACCGAGATCGGCTACGGCGCGACGCGCACCGGCTGCATCTTCGACAACAACATCCCCGACCGGCAGCTGATCGGTAACACCTACTCCGGTCCCGCGCTCACCGCGCCGGCGACGCCCGGCGTCTACGAGCTGCGGATCAACGCGGGCCGGCGCTCGTCATGCGGCGACAGCGCTCAGCCGTGGTACGGCGGCGATCCCGGAGGCGACTCCACGATCGCGATCCTGTGCGTCCGGCCGTGACGAACCTCCGGATCGTGACGCTCAACTTCTGGGGCATCGAGCCGCCGCTCGATCGCCGCCTCGCGCTCGCCGCGCGCCAGCTGCGCGCGCTCGCGCCGGACGTCATCTGCCTGCAGGAGGTCCGCCCGCTCGACGGGCGCGGCGGCCGCACCACCGCCGAGGCGCTCGCCGGTGAGCTCGGCATGGCGGCGCACTACGCCGTCGCCGTCGAGTGGGACGACGGCGTGCACAAAAAGCTCCCGGCGGGGCAGGAGGGGCTCGCCGTGATCGCGCGTAAGATCCTCGACGCGCGGGCGCTGCCCTTGCCCGAGCCGCGCCCCGCCGACGCGCGCCTGCTCCTGTCGGCGCAGATCGAGACCGTCGGCGGCCCGATCTGGGTCCACACGACGCACCTCCACTACCGGCTCGACGACGGCGTGGCCCGCGAGCACCAGGTCGTCGCGATCGACGAGGCGATCCGCGGCTTTGGCCGCGACAACACGTCCGCGCCGCAGATCCTGTGCGGCGACATGAACGCGACGCCCGACAGCGACGAGATGCGGTTCCTGCGCGGGCTGACCACGCTGTCCGGCCGCCGGACCCACTTCCAGGACGCGTGGCTGCGCCTGCACCGCGAGCCCGGGCCCGCCGACGGCCCGGCGCAGGGCATCACCTGGTCGAGCGAGAACCGGCTGACCCGCCCGCTGCGCTCGCTCGACATCGATCGCCGCATCGACTACGTCTACGTCACGAGCCGCAAGAAGGACGGCCGCGGCACCGTGCACGACTGCCGCGTCGTCCTGACCGAGCGCGACGGCGACGGCGACGCCGCGATCTGCGCGAGCGACCACTACGGCGTGCTCGCCGACGTCCAGGTCGCCCCGAGCTAAGGCTCGCCCGCGGTGCGGTGAGGCGGCTTTGTGGCGTGCGTCTCGCTCGGCCGCTCGGCCCGAAGGCGGGCGATGGGCGCGGGCGGGCGGACGTGAGACACTGCGCGGCCGATGCGAGGTCTCTGGATCGCTGCAGTCTGGGCGGCCGGTAGCTTCGCGGCCGGCTGCTTCTCGCCGCGGCCGCAGGAGGGCGCGCCCTGCACGACCTCGGCGCAGTGCCCGGCCGCGCAGGTGTGCACCCCGGACCTGCGCTGCGCGGCCGTCGGCTTCGATGCTGGCGCCGGGCCGAAGGCCGACGCGCCCGCGCCGCCCGACGCGCCGCCCGACGGCTGCGCGAACTGCCCGACGCCGGTCGCGCGGTACGCGTTCGACGGCACGCTCGCCGACGCCACCGGCCGGCACCCCGCCGCGGCCATCGGGAACGGGCTCACCTTCGTGGCCGGCGCGCTTGGCCAGGCCGTCCGGATCCCGGACAGCGGCGCGGCGCACGTGCGGATCGAGGACGCGCCGGACTTCGATCTCACCGCGGGCCGGATCGAGCTGCGGTTCCGGTTTGGCGTCGGCGCGCCGGCCGGCGATCTCGGCCTCGTGTCGCGCGACGCCGTCAACTCGGCCACCGACGGCCACGTCAGCGTGCGGCTCGGCCACGATCGCCGCGTCGTCGTGCGCATCCAGCAGATGAGCGCGCCGACCATCCAGGCGTACCGCTGCACCGCCCAGCCGGTCACGCAGAACGCGTGGCACAAGGTCGAGCTGAGCTTTGGGCCCGCCGGCCTCCGGCTGACCGTCGACGGCGCGCTCGCCGACGGCGCGAGCTGGACCGACGCCGGCGGCACCCCCACCGACTGCACGGCGGCGTGGGATCGCGGCATTGCCGGCAACGACAACCCGCTGATCCTCGGCGGGCTGACCGTGACCGCGACGGAGGGCACGGGCATGCCGGTCACCGCGGTCGCGAGCACCGTCGAGCTCGACGAGGTCGTCGTCTGGGCCACGCCCTGACGACCTGACGCCCGCGGGCGTCAGGCTTCGGCCTGGCTCGCGAGCCAGCAGGGATCGCAGGCGCGGGCCAGCTCCTGGCCCGCGGCCTCCGCGGCGAGGACGCCGAGCCGGCCGTCCATGTCGACGCCGAGGAGCGAGGCGTCGGGGAGCTGGGCGATGCCGATGAGCGCCGGGCTGTTCGGCACCGAGATCCAGCGGCGCGCGTCCCATACGCTCAGGGCGCCGTCGACGCCGACGCCGACGATCGTCCCGTCGAGGAGCTGCCGGATCGTCTGCACGGAGCCGCTATTTGGGATCGGCCGCCACGGCACCGCCAGCGACTCGCGCTCGCAGAGCGTGTGATCCGTGGCGACGCCGAGCAGCGAGCCGTCCTGGAGCTGGCAGATGCCGAGGATGCCCGCGCGATCCGGCAGCGGCGTCCAGGCGTCGCCCGGCGCGGGGCTCGTGTAGAGGCGGTGATCCAGCCCGACGCCGAGGAGCGTGCCGTCGCGGAGCTGGATCACGTCGAGCACGCTGCCGCTGTTCGGGATCCGGTGCCACGGATCGTGCAGCGCGTCGCGCGTGCAGAGGTCGCTGTCGATCCCGACGCCCAGGATCGTGCCGTTCGCCAGCACGGTCACCGCGATCACCTCCCCGCTGTCGGGGACGTCGAGCCACTCCATCGCCGGCACGTCTTGTTGCCACGGGAAGGTCGCCATCGTCTCCTCCTTTGCCAGGGGCAGAGGTCATGCAAGCGCCGGCCCCACGCCGCAAGCCCGCGGAACCCGGCGCGGCGCGGTGGCCCCGGCGCGGTAGGGCCCCCGGGAGCGCCGCCTGGCGACACGTCGGCGGCGGGCGGCGACGCGTCGAAGCACATGTCGCAGCGCGTCGGGCCGGGCGGCGGGGCCCTGGCAGCGAGCGACTAGGCATCGCCCGAGAGCAGGGCCTCGAGCTCGGGATCCGGCGGCTCGCCGATCGCCTCACAGAGCGCGCTGATGCGGGCCAGCTCGGCGCGCAGCACCTTGCCGTGGTTGCGGTTCGAGACGGTCGCCTCCTTGCCGAAGAGGCGGAACGCGTCCTGCTTGCTGCGCAGGCGGCGGCTCGCCGCGGCGAGCACGAGGCCGCGCAGCGCCTCGAGGTGCTCGAGCTTGAGCGGCGTGCCGGTGGGCTCGAGCCGCTGCGCCTCGGTGACGAACGCCTCGGCCGCGAGCGTGAGCAGCTGGATCAGCGGCGTGCTGGTCTCGTGGCCCTCGAGCGAGAGCGCGCGATCGATGTGCGAGGCGCGCAGCGTGACGGCGCGTGAGTCGCCGGTGAGCTCGAGCAGGGACAGCGTGTACGCGCGCCGGACGATGTTGTCGAGCTGGCGCAGGTTGCCGGGCCAGGGGTGCGCGAGGATGCGATCGATCGCCTCGGGCGCGAACGTGGGCTCGCCGAGCGCCTGGGTGCCGGGCGCGGTGCCGGACTCGTGGCGGCGCCGCAGCATGTAGCGCGCCCAGCCCGCGATCTCGTCGCGGCGCTCGGCGAGCGAGGGGATCTGCACGGGCAGGACGTTGATGCGGTAGTAGAGATCCTCGCGGAAGCCGCCGGCCTTGACGAGCTCGCGCACGTTCGCGTTGGTGCCGACGAGGAAGCGGACGTCCGCGGCGCGATCCGCGGCGCCCTCGCCGAGCGGGCGGTAGCGGCGCTCCTCGAACACGCGCAAAAGGCCCGCCTGCGCGCGCAGCGACAGCTTGTCGATCTCGTCGATGAACAGCGTGCCGCCCTCGGCGCGGGCGATCGCGCCCGCGGTGTCGCGCGCCGCGCCGGTGAACGCGCCGCGCCGCCAGCCGAACAGGTCGGCGAGCTGCAGCTCCTCGGGGACGGTGGCGAGCTCGAGGATCTCGAACGGGCCGTCCGCGCGCCGCGAGCGGTGGTGGCACCAGCGCGCGAGTCGCGACTTGCCCGCGCCGGTGGGGCCGGTGAGCAGGACCGTCTCCTCCTGCTCGGAGAAGATGCGCAGCATCTCGACGAGCGCCGTCATCGACGGGCCGACGACCGGCAGGTACGGATCGGACTCGGGGAGCGCGCGCCCCGCGGCGGGGAGCGCCGCGAGGAACGGCGCGGCGACGTCGGCGACGAGCTGCGCGCGGGCGACGAGCTCGGGCCAGATGAACGGGCGATCGATCGCGGCGGTGCAGTTGGCCTCGATGGAGACCATGCCGTCGATCGCGCCGCCCGGCGCGCGCAGCGGCAGGAGCAAGATGTGCGAGGCCTCGCGCGCGAGCAGCCGGACGCGGCTCTCGTTCGTCACGGCGCCAGGCGCGGGCTCGATCCGGCGCTCGCCGGCGGCCGCGGCTGCCAGCGCGCCGGGGGACACGGCGCCGGAGTACAGCGTCACCGCGCCGACGTTCGAGTCGACGGCGGCCGGGCAGCGGTGCTCGGCGACCCAGCGCCACGCGCTCGCGCTCGGCGCGATGTCCTCGGCGCCGGCCTCGCCGGGCTGCGCGTCGACGACGAGGAGCCGGCGGTAGCCATCGGCGGGGCGGTGGTGGACGATGCCGCGCAGGACGCGTCCGGTGCCGGCCCACGCGCTCGCGGCGAGCTGCGCGGCCGCCAGCTCGAGCAGCGCGCGCACGGTCAGGCGCGCCGCCTCGTCGAAGCTCGTCGCGCCGTACAGCGCGGACAGGAGGGCGGCCGGCTGCGGATCCATCATCGGGCCGGGCACGTGGGATCGCCGCACCCCTCGGGGCGCCGGCCGCGCACCGGCGGCGACCCGAGCAACGCAAGCAGACCCTCACCCATGCGGGGCACTCTAGCACCGCGGTCGTGGCGGGGGTGGCGCCCAGGCGCTCGCACGCGAGCAGATTGCCTCCGTGCGCTCGGCGCGCCGAGCTGCATATCGGCGAATTCAGGCTGGAGGCGCCGCGGCGTCGACGCTCGGCGAATTCAAGTGGCGGTACCGCCGCGCGCGGCTCTCGGCGAATTCAAGTGGCGGTACCGCTGCGCGCTCCGAGCTACTCGCCGAGGTTCCAAGCCAGGCGCGCGCGAGAGAGCCAGGCGCGGTTGTCGTCCATGCCTTGCGCGATCGGCGCTCACACGGCGCCTCAGGAGGAGAGCGCTGGCCGAGGACCTCCGGTTCCAGCGTCGTCGCCGTACGCTCCCTCGACGCGCGTGGTCCGTCCCCGGCCGCGCAGCCTGCGGCGACTTCACTGCTGCTGCTTGCTGTCATTCAGCTTCGATCGCGTTCGCGCATATCCGGGTTTGCCGAAGCGACTCAGGATTCTCCAATCGGGCGCGCGTTGACGTCACATGAGGCAATAATCCGCAGGAGTGACGTGCGCTATCGCTCATGCCGCAATCTGCGGCACCGGCTGCGCAGATGTCGAGTGTGACAGGATTCGCCGGTCGACAATGGTTATCGAAACAAGCATTTGCAGAACCGAGCCCGGACCGCCGCCGCGTTCTGCGGCAGGTGGTGCTGCTCGAGAGGTGTGGGCGAGCATACCGATGAATGTCCGTCCTGGACTGTGAGAGTGGGACTCCTGAATTTCAGTGAGATTGCTCAAGTGACAAACTTGATAAATGACATTCCAGGCGGCCTTGTGTAGCGTGATCGCGATGCGGTCATCCATCGCGGTCGCCGTTTGGCTGTTGCTAGGAGGCGTGGCCCGGGCGGAGTCGACGAGCCCCGCCGAGGCGGCCTTCGAGCAGGGGCGCCTGCTCGCGGAGGCGAACCTGCACGATCGCGCGTGTGCCGCGTTCGAGCTCAGCCAGCGCCTCGATCCGCAGTTCGGGACGCTGTTCAACCTCGCCGGGTGCTACGTGAGCACCGGCAAGCTGGCCACGGCCCAGCGGCTCTACCGGGAGCTCTCGCGGAGCGACAGCAACGCGCAGCGGCGAGCCAAGGCAGCCGAGCTCGCGACGGAGCTCGAGGCGCGCGTTCCGTCGGTGCGAGTTGGCGTTCGCGTCGATCAACAGTCTCCGGAGCTCAGGGTGTTCGTCGGGGACACCGAGGTGACGTCACTCCTCGAGGTCGATATCCCCTTCGATCCTGGCCACTACGTGATCTCTGCGACCCGCCCGGGATATCTGCCCTTCCGCCGGACGATCCATGTTCATCCGAAGGAAGTGGCCTCTGTCGTCGTGGAGCTCGAGCAGGAGTCGGCACCGCACTCCACGTCGGTGGAGCGACCGGAGGAGCCCAGGAGAGTGCTGGCCGGAAAGATCACGCTCGCCGTGAGCACCGGGCTCGTAGCGTTCGGAGCCGTCGCGACCTGGCGCTGGTACGTCAACAGCTCCGCCTCGGGTGACCCCGACCGTGCGACGCTGTGGAGGCGGCTGTCCGGCACGGCCCTCGTGTCCGGTGTGACCGGCGCCATGACGGGGGGGATCCTGCTGCTCAGCTCGCGCGGCTCGGGGCCGTTGCAAGTCATGCCCGCCGTCGGGGCGGGCTCCGCCTCGGTCTTCGTGAACGGTGCATTCTAGGGCGGCGATGCTGGCGCCGGGCACCATCGTCGCCGACAAGTATCGCCTCGAGCGCGTGCTCGGGCGCGGTGGGATGGGCATGGTCGTCGAGGCGCGGCACGTGCAGCTCGGGACCTTGTTCGCGCTGAAGTTTCTGTACAGCAGCATCCTCGCGAATGTGTCGCTGATGGAGCGATTCCTGCGCGAGGCGCGCGCGACCGCGGCGCTGAAGAGCGAGCACGTGTGCCGCGTGTTCGACGTCGGCACGTTCGACGGCACGCCGTTCATCGTCATGGAGCGGCTCGAGGGCGTCGATCTGGCGAAGCTGCTACGCCAGGCAGCGCGGGTCCCGCTGCCCGAGGCGTGCGACTACGTGATCCAGGCGTGCGCCGGCGTCGCCGAGGCCCACGCGGCGCAGATCGTCCACCGCGATCTCAAGCCGGGCAACCTGTTCGTGACGGAGCGCGCCGATGGCACACCGCTCATCAAGATCCTGGACTTCGGGATCGCGAAGGCGCCGCATGACGACAACCTCGAGCTCACTGGGACGTACACGATCCTCGGCTCTCCATCGTACATGTCCCTCGAGCAGCTCCGCTCGAGCAAGCTGGTCGACGCGCGCAGCGATATCTGGTCCCTCGGCGTGATCCTGTTCGAGCTGATCGCCGGGCGGAAGCCGTTCGTGGGCGAGACCGTGGCGGACCTCGCGGTGAAGATCGCGCTGGACTCGGTGCCGCGCTTGCCCGACGGGCCCGCGGCCCTCGACGACATCATCGCGCGCTGCGTCGCGCACGATCCGGCGCAGCGGTACCAGAGCGTCGGCGAGTTGGCGCGCGCGCTCGCGCCGTTCGCGGACGATCCGGCGCGGCGCCTCGCGGCCTCGATCGGGCGCGCGGGGCGCGGGGCGCTGTCGCCCTCGCCGTTGCCCCCGCCGTCGCCCCCGCCGTCGCCGATTCCGCCAGCACCGTCGCGCGCGCAGGGAGACCTTCTACCGACGGTACCCATGCAAGCGCTGTCGTCGCCGCCGGAGCCGCCACCAGCGGTACCGCCACCCGTGCCGCCGCCGCCGTCGCCACCGCCGCAGCAGCTGGGCGCGGCCACCGGCGCGCACGAACCGCTGGTGCCGTCGAGCCCGCTGCCGCGGCTCGACGGAAAGGAGCCGAGCCTGGGCGAGCTCGTGAAGCCTCCGCAGGCCACGACGATGCAGACGGCCGGCGCGATCGAGAACGCAGCCCCCGTGCGCGGCCCGTACCGCCGCGTGCGCGCGATCATCGCGACAGTGGGGGCCATCGTCGGGATCGGGCTCGGCGCCGTGGCCGCGGGAGAGGACGAAGTCGAGCCGGCGGCACCGGACGCGACGCGCCTCGTCGAGCCGGCTGCCGCCACGTTGCCAGCGCTGCCAGCGGCGGCGCCGGCACCGCCGCCGGAGGCCGCCCTCACGCCGCCGCCGGTTGTTCCCGACGCTGCCGTGGCCCTTCCGGAAGAGGACTCCGCGATCGAGATGGAGCCTGCATCGGAGCCGCGGATGGAGCCGGAGCCCGCGCCGGCGCCGGCCTCACCGCCCAGGCGGAAGCCACGGATGAAGTCGAGCATTGGGGACCTCGGCAAGAGCCGGATCTAGAATCGATCTGTTCGGCTCTCGTCGCCCGGGATGCGTGGCGCCTCCGCGCGCGCTCCTCCGTCGAGACGAGGGCAGAGCTCGACGAGCCGGCCCTGTGATCGGACCAGCCGTTGCCTCGGCATTCGGGAGGAATGGCAAAGATGCATTCGTTGTTTATCGGTGACTTCAAATACGATCTTATATAGGCTAATAACAATGCGTAGTATGGCCCCGAGCGCCGCCGGACAGGAGGCGCGTGACGCCTAAGTCCCAGCGCCTGGGTCCCGGCACCGTCGTCGCTGACAAGTACCGCCTCGAGCGGGTGCTCGGGCGCGGCGGCATGGGCATGGTCATCGAGGCCAAGCACGTGCGGCTCGGGACGCGGGTCGCGCTCAAGTTCCTGCACCGGAGCATCCTCGGGAACGAGACGGTGCCGGAGCGGTTCCTGCGCGAGGCGCGCGCGACGGCGGGGATGCGCAGCGAGCACGTGTGCCGCGTGTTCGACGTGGGCGAGTTCGACGGCACGCCGTACCTCGTCATGGAGCTGCTCGAGGGCACCGACCTCGAGAAGGTGCTGCGCCGCGAGACGCGGCTGCCGCCGCAGATCGCGTGCAATTACCTGATCCAGGCGTGCGCCGGCATCTCGGAGGCCCACGCCGCGCAGATCGTCCACCGCGATCTCAAGCCGGGCAACCTGTTCCTCGTGAACCGGCCCGACGGCGGGCAGCTCCTCAAGGTGCTCGATTTCGGTATCGCCAAGGCGCCGCAGGAGAGCGAGCTCGGGCTCACCGGGACCAACGCGATCCTCGGCTCGCCCGCGTACATGTCGCTCGAGCAGCTGCGCTCGAGCCGGCTCGTCGACACGCGCAGCGACATCTGGTCGCTCGGCGTCATCCTCTACGAGCTGGTGGCGGGCTGCCGCCCGTTCAACGGCCAGGGCGTCGCCGACCTCGCGCTGCGGATCGCGATGGAGGAGATGCCGAAGCTGCCCGAGAACCTGACCTTCCCGGAGATCACGAGCCCGGGCGTCACGAGCGGCAAGGGCGCGAGCGGCAAGGCGGCGCGCGTGCGCGAGGCGCTCGACGCGATCATCGCCAAATGCCTCGACCGCGATCCGGATCGGCGCTACCAGAGCGTCGCGGAGCTTGCGCTCGCGCTCGTGCCGTTCGCCGAGGAGCCGGAGCGGCGGATCGCGTCGTCCTTGGGGCGCGTGTCGAATCGCCCGCGCGAGCGGGTCGCCGCCGCCGACGTGAGCCCGCACGACGTCGTGCCGGATCTGGCGACGACGCTGCAGACGGCCGGCGCGATCGAGAACCCGACGCCGAGCCGGAAGCCGCGCAGCCGCACGGGCCTCCTCGTGGCCGCGGGCGCGCTCGCCGGCGGGATCGTAGCCGCGGCCGTGACGCTCCGCGCCGCGCCGGCGGAGGACGCGCCCGCGCCCGCGACGGTCGCCGCGGCCCCGGCGGCCGCGAGCGCCGAGGCGCAGCCGAGCGCGCCGGTACCGCCGCCCGCGGCCGCGCTGCAGCCCGCGGCCGCGCCGCCGCAGCCTGCGCCCACGCTGCAGCCCGCAGCCGCGCCGGTCACGGCGCCCGCGGCGCCCGCGGCGACGATCACGATGCGGTTCACGATCGAGCCGGCGAGCGCCGCGGTCGAGATCGACGGCGTGTTCGTGCCGGCGCGGCAGATCATGGTCCGCAAGGATGACGTGCCGCACCGGCTGCGGATCAGCGCGCCGGGCTACGCCGCGCAGGATCGCGAGGTGCTCTTCGACGACAGCCAGAAGCTGGTCATCCAGCTCCAGCGTGCGCCGGGGGGGCAGGGCCGCCCGGTGGCGCGCCCAGGGGAGCGATCGCCGCGGCTCGACAGCAAGCGGCTCGATAGCAAGCGGCTCGAGGGCAAGCAGCTCGAGGGCAAGCAGCTCGAGAGCAAGAGCCCGTACGAGTGACGCCGCCCCGGCCGGCGCGTGCCGGCCGGCGCCCCCGGCCGGCGCTCACTTCTTCGGCAGCGCGGCCTCGACCGCGGCGATCACCGCCGGATCCTCGGGCTTGGTCTTCGGCGCGAACCGCGTGATCTTCGTACCGTCGGCGGAGACCACGAACTTCTCGAAGTTCCAGCGGATGTCGCCGGCCTCGCCGCTCACCGCGTCCTTGAACGTCGTGAGCGTCTTGTAGATCGGGTGCTGGCCGGCGCCCTTGACCTCGATCTTCTCCATCAGCGGGAACGTGACGCCGTACGTCGTGGAGCAGAACTGCTGGATCTCCTCGGCCGTGCCGGGCTCCTGGCCCATGAACTGGTTGCACGGGAAGCCGATGACGGTGAAGCCGGAGGGCCCGTACTTCTTCTGTAGCGCCTCGAGCGTCGAGTACTGCGGCGTGTTCCCGCACTTCGACGCGACGTTCACGAGGAGCAGGGCCTTGCCCTTGTAGTCGGCGAGCTTGGTGTCCTTGCCCTGGAGGGTCTTGATCGATGCATCCCACACTGGATCGAGCTCCTTGGTGACCTGGATCGGCGCCGGCGCGGTGCCGGCGGGTGGCAGCTTCGAAGGATCGCCGGCCGCCGCCGTCGGCCCCTGCTTGGGCTCGATCTTGGCGGCGGGCTCCGGCGCGCCCGGCTTCACGGACTCCGACTTCGGCGCCTCCTTGCTGCAGGCGGTGCCGAGGAGGGCCCCGGCGAGGCAGACGGCGAGAGCGGGGACGAGCTGCTTCATGGCCGGACCCTACAATAGGACGCCCGCCCCGCACAGCCTCTGCTATACGCAACCGCCATGCATGCGCAGAGCCCCTCCGGCGGACACGTCTACGCCGACTTCGTCGATCGCGTCGCCAAGCCGATGCGGTACCTGGGCGGCGAGTACCAGTCCGTCGTGAAGGCCCCCGAGACGGTCGACGCGCGCGTCTGCCTGGCGTTCCCCGACGTCTACGACATCGGGATGTCCCACCTCGGGACGAAGATCATCTACTCGGTGCTGAACCGCCACGAGCGGATCGCGTGCGAGCGCGCGTTCGCGCCGTGGACGGACATGGAGGCCGAGCTGCGCGCGCGCGGGCTGCCGCTGGTGTCGCTCGAGACGCAGCGGCCGCTCGCCGACTTCGACGTGCTCGGCGTGTCGCTGCAGTACGAGCTGACGTTCACGAACATGCTCACGCTGCTGGATCTCGGCGGGATCCCGCTGCGCGCCGCGGACCGCGCGCCGGACGCGACCCTGGTCCTGGTCGGCGGCCCGACGGCGTCGCACCCCGAGCCGGTCGCGCCGTTCATCGACGCCGCGTACATCGGCGAGGCCGAGGAGCTCCTGCCGCCGCTCGTGCTCGCGTGGGCGGCGCTGCGGCGGCAGATCCGCGCCGGCGAGCGCACGCGGCAGGACGCGCTCGCCGAGCTCGCGGCGCGGTTCCCGGTCTACGTGCCGTCCCTGTACGAGACGGAGATCGACGCCGCGACGGGCATGATCGTCGTCGGCGCGCCGCGCGATCCGCGCGTGCCGGCGCGCGTGGGCCGCGCGATGGTCGCCGATCTCGACAAGTATCCGTTCCCGACCGACACGCCGGTGCCGTACGCCGAGGCGGTGTTCGAGCGCGCGTCCGTCGAGATCGCGCGCGGCTGCACCGAGGGCTGCCGGTTCTGTCAGGCGGGCATGCTGTACCGGCCGGTGCGCGAGCGCTCGCCAGCCTCGATCGCCGAGTCGCTGATCGGCGGCGCCGAGCGCGCGGGCTACGAGGAGACGGGCCTCACGTGCCTGTCGACGGCGGACTTCTCGAGCATCACGCCGCTCGTCAAGCAGCTCGCGGGCGAGCTGCGCAAGCGGGGCGTGTCGATGTCGGTCGCGTCGCTGCGCGCGTACGGGCTCAACGAGGATCTGCTCGACGAGCTGGCGCTGACGCGGATCAGCGGGCTCACGTTCGCGCCCGAGGCGGGCACGCAGCGGATGCGCGACGTGGTCAACAAGAACGTCACCGAGGCGCACGTCGAGGAGAGCGCGCGCCGCGTGTTCGAGCGCGGCTGGCACCGCCTGAAGCTGTACTTCATGATCGGGCTGCCGACCGAAGAAGACGAGGACGTCCGCGGCATCGTCGAGACGGGCCGGCGCATGCTCGAGGTCGGCCGCGGCCTCGCTGGCCAGCGCGCCGAGGTCACGGTCTCGGTCAGCTCGCACGTGCCCAAGCCGCACACGCCGCTGCAGTGGTGCGCGCAGGATCCCGAGGTCGAGATCCGGCGCAAGCAGGCGATCCTGCGCGCGACGCTCGACGCGCCGGGCGCGGGCCGCCGGCACGGCCGGGGGCGCGGCCGCGATCCGGGGCTGCGCCTCAAGCACCACCACAGCGGCATCTCGTTCATCGAGGGCGTGCTCGCGCGTGGCGATCGCCGGCTCGCCGACGTGATCGAGAGCGTGTGGCGCGCGGGCGCGCGGTTCGACGGCTGGGACGAGGTGTTCGAGCTCGAGCGCTGGACGCGCGCGCTCACGGAGCACGGCGTCGACGTGGCGGCGTACACGGGGACGCGGCCGGTCACGGCGCGGCTGCCGTGGGATCACATCGACGTCGGCCTCGAGGACGGCTTTCTGCTCGCGGAGTACCGGAAGGCGCTGAAGGGCAGGGCGAGCCCGCCGTGCGGCAAGGTCGCCGGCATGCTGATCCACCACACGAACCTCGAGGACGCCGAGCCGGATCGGCGGCGGCTCGTCTGCTACGACTGCGGCGTCGCGTGCGATCTGTCGAAGATGCGCGAGGACCGGCTCGTCGCGCTCCGGGCGCTCGGCGCCGCGCGGCGGCCGGCGCAGGCGGCCGCGCCGGTGGTCGCGCCGGGCGCGGCAGGCGAGGACGGCGCAGACGGCGCGGATGGCGACGCGGCGCGGCTCGACGTCTCGGAGCGCGGCGGCGGCAGCCCGGCGGAGCGAGGCGAAGGCGGACACGATACCGGACACGAGGGCGGTCACGACGACGGCAGCGCGGGCGGCAGCGCGCGGCGGCGCGAG
>Ga0247790_10000046_pt1 | contig 69719 bp, 52 predicted proteins | sample UWRJS171409R4_FD_179913 | JGI IMG/M metagenome (GOLD analysis project Ga0247790, IMG submission 179913) | Soil microbial communities from Arlington Agricultural Research Station in Wisconsin, United States - UWRJ-S171-409R-4 | ecosystem: Environmental > Terrestrial > Soil > Agricultural land...
CCGCGGCTTTCGCAGTTGCCGAAGGTGGAGCCGGTGCCCGAACCGGAGCCGGCAGCGGTCGTGTCGGCAGGTGTCTTGCGACCGGCGAGCATCGTCACGCCACGCCGCAAGGTCGCGATCGGGATCACCGCGGGCGGCGTGGTGCTCGCAGGCATAGGCGCCGTGCTCGCGTTCCAGGCGAGGAGCCTGCACGCCGACGCGGTCGCGCAGTGCCCGCCGGGCGCGTGTAGCCCGCAGGATGCCGCGGCCGCCAACGCCACCAACGACCGGGCCAGCCAACGCATGCTGTACGCGAACCTCGGCTTCGCTGCTGGCGGTGCCGCGGTGATCGCAGGCGCCGTGCTCTGGGGCCTCGGCGGGCGAACCTCGGATGGCGCGCGACCGCGGTCCGGTGCGCGGGGCACCGCGGCTGTAAAGCACAGCCGGCCCGCGCGCGCGCTCGTGATCTCGCTGCAGCTCGGCGAGGCGAGTGGCCTTGTCGTGGGGAGGCAGTTTTAGTCATGAGGCACCGCGCATGGCCAGCTCTTGCAGCCGCCGTCACGCTCGCTGCAGCAGCGGGGGCCGGCTGCTCGATCCCGAGTACACCCTTCGAAGCGAGCGAGCATCTCATCGGCGGGCAGGTGCGAGGCCTGTGGGACGGCGCGGGTGGCGTTACGTTATGGCTCGAAGCCGATGGCGTGAATACGCTACTCATGGTCTCCACGAATAGTGACTTCAGCTTCGCGCGGCGACTCGCCACCGGAACGACATACGCAGTGACGGTCGTTACCCAGCCGCCATATCATTCGTGCACGATCGACGCAGGAGGCAACGGGACTGTCGAGGACGCCGACGTCATGAAGCTCGTAGTGGGGTGCCGCGGACCGGCAGAGATCGCGCTGTCGGGGCCGTGGGGTTGGGCGTTCGATCCGACGCAGGACACGCAGCGGTTTGCGGGTTCGGTCGCGGTGCAAGAGGTCGCGCTCACGGTCAGCGGGAGTGATGTGACCAGCGCGAGCGTGGACGGCACGTCGGTGGTGCTCGGCACAAAGACGGCACCGATCCGGTTGCCGCTGGGGTTGCTCACAGTGCCGGTGGTGCTGGCGGCGCGCGGCGGCTTGTCGAAGACCTACGAGCTGGAATTCGACCGTGGCGGTTCGGTGCTCGACCAAGTGGTGTACGGCAAGGCGTCGAATCCCGGGGCTGACGACTACTTCGGCTCTTCGGTCGCGCTGTCCGGGGACACGCTGGCGGTCGGTGCGCGACAAGAAGCCAGCGCGGCGACCGGGGTCAACGACAACCAGGCCGACAATAGCGTCGGCGGAGCCGGCGCGGTCTACGTGTTTGTCCGCAGCGGCACGACGTGGACGCAGCAGGCGTATGTCAAGGCGTCGAATACTGGGGCTGGCGACTACTTCGGCGCTTCGGTCGCGCTGTCCGGGGACACGCTGGCGGTCGGTGCGCCATACGAAGACAGCGCGGCGATCGGGGTCAACGGCACCCAGACCGACAACAGCGCCAGCTTTGCCGGCGCGGTCTACGTATTTGTCCGCAGCGGCACGACGTGGACGCAGCAGGCGTATGTCAAGGCGTCGAATACTGGGGCTGACGACTACTTCGGCTCTTCGGTCGCGCTGTCCGGGGACACGCTGGCGGTCGGTGCGCCATACGAAGACAGCCCGGCGACTGGGGTCAACGGCAACCAGGCCGACAACAGCGCCCGCGAAGCCGGCGCGGTCTACGTGTTTGTCCGCAGTGGCACGACGTGGACGCAGCGGGCATATGTCAAAGCGTCGAATACCGGGGATTCCGACCAGTTCGGCTGTTCGGTCGCGCTGTCCGGGGACACGCTGGCGGTCGGTGCGCGACAAGAAGACAGCGCGGCGACCGGGGTCAACGGCAACCAGGCCGACGACAGCATCGGCGCTGCCGGCGCGGTCTACGTGTTTGTCCGCAGCGGCACGACGTGGACGCAGCAGGCGTATGTCAAGGCGTCGAATACCAGGGCTAGTGACCACTTCGGCACTTCGGTCGCGCTGTCCGGGGACACGCTGGCGGTCGGTGCGCCATACGAAGCCAGCGCGGCGACCGGGGTCAACGGCAACCAGGCCGACAACAGCGCCTACGCTGCCGGCGCGGTCTATGTGTTCGTCCGCAGCGGCACGACGTGGACGCAGCAGGCGTATGTCAAGGCGTCGAACACCGGGGCTGGCGACTTCTTTGGCTATTCGGTAGCGCTGTCCGGGGACACGCTGGCGGTCGGTGCGCCAAACGAAGGCAGCGCGGCGACCGGGGTCAACGGCAACCAGGCCAACAACAGCGCCAACGGGGCCGGTGCGGTCTACGTGTTTGTCCGCGGCGGCACGACGTGGACGCAGCAGGCGTATGTCAAGACGTCGAATACCGGGGCTAGTGACGGCTTCGGCGTTTCGGTCGCGCTGTCCGGGGACACGCTAGCGGTCGGTGCGCTGGGCGAAGCCAGCTCGGCGACCGGTGTCAACGGCAACCAGGCCGACAACAGCGCCAGCCAAGCCGGTGCGGTCTATGTCTTCCGTTGATGGCCTGACATCCCATTGTGACTGGTAGGTATTCCCGACGTGCAGGGAGGGGACATGAAGCAGATTCCGTTCGCGTTGATCCTCTTGTGTGTGCTCGCCGGCCTCGCGCAAGCGCAAGTACGCCCAGAAGCAGAGAAGCTGTTTCGCGATGGCAAGGCGCTGATGAAGGAGGGCAAGGTCGCCGCGGCATGCGCCGCGTTCGAGGCGAGCGAGAAGGCGGAGCACAGCGTCGTGACGGTGATGAGCCTCGGCGACTGCCGCGAGAAGAACCAGCAGTATGCGTCGGCGTGGGTGCTGTTTCTCCAGGCCGATAGTCAGACGCGCACCGACGCGTCCCGTGCCGCGTGGAACAACACCGCGAAGACGCGCGCGGCAGCCCTCGAGTCGCGACTGTCGTACCTGACGATCCGCGTGTCTGACGCGAGCCGCGTGGCAGGCCTCGTGGTGTCACGCGGCGGTGGCGCGATCGATCCCGCCGAGTGGAACCAGGCGATCCCGGTCGATGGCGGAACGTACGAGATCAGCGGCACAGCGCCTGGGCACACGCCATGGTCGACGACGGTGCGGGTGGAGCCCGAGAGGGCCAACCAGGCGGTGGAGGTCCCGCGGCTGTCGCAGTTGCCGAAGGAGGCACCAGTGCCCGCGCCGGAGTCGGCAGCGGTCGTGTCGGCAGGTGTCTTGCGCCCGGCGAGCATCGTCACGCCACGCCGCAAGGTCGCGCTCGGGATCACCGCGGGCGGCGTGGTGCTCGCTGGCATCGGCGCCGTGCTCGCGCTCCAGGCGAGGAGCCTGCACGCCGACGCGGTCGCGCAGTGCGCGCCGGGCGCGTGTAGCCCGCAGAACGCCGCGGCCGCCAACGCCACCAACGAGCGGGCCGGGCAACGCATGCTGTACGCGAACCTCGGCTTCGCTGCTGGCGGTGCCGCGGTGATCGCAGGCGCCGTGCTCTGGGGCCTCGGCGGGCGGGCCGGAGATGGCGCGCGACCGCGGTCCGGCGCGCGGGGCACCGCGGCTGTACAGCACAGCCGGCCCGCGCACGCGCTCGTGATCTCGCTGCAGCTCGGCGAGGCGAGCGGCCTCGTCGTGGGGAGGTGGTTCTAGTCATGAGGCATCGCGCATGGCCAGCTCTTGCAGCCGCCGTCACGCTCGCTGCAGCGGGGGCCGGCTGCTCGATCCCGAGTACACCATTCGAAGCGAGCGGGTATCTCATCGGCGGGCAGGTGCGAGGCCTGTGGGACGGCGCGGATGGCGTTGCGTTGCGGCTCGAAGCCGATGGCGTGAATACGCTGCTCACGGTCTCCACGAATGGTGACTTCAGCTTTGCACGGCGACTCGCCGTCGGAGCGTCGTATGCAGTAACGGTCGTCGCCCAGCCACCATATCACTCGTGCACGGTCGACGCGGGAGGCAACGGGACTGTCGAGGACGCCGATGTCATGAACCTCGTGGTGGGGTGTCGCGGGCCCGCAGAGGTCTCGCTGTGGGGGCCGTGGGGTTGGGCGTTCGATCCGACGCAGGACACGCAGCGGTTTGCGGGTTCGGTCGCGGTGCAAGAGGTCGCGCTCACGGTCGGTGGGAGCGATGTGACCAGCGCGAGCGTGGGCGGCACGCCGGTGGCGCTCGGCGCAAAGACGGCACCGATCCGGTTGCCGCTGGGGGCGACCATGGTGCCGGTGACGCTCATGGCGCGCGGCGGCTTGTCGAAGGCCTACGAGCTGGAATTCGACCGTGGCGGTTCGGTGCTCGACCAAGTGGTGTACGGCAAGGCGTCGAATGCCGGGGCTAGTGACAACTTCGGCTATTCGGTCGCCGTGTCCGGGGACACGCTGGCGGTCGGTGCTTATAGCGAAGCCAGCGCGGCGGCCGGTGTCAACGGCAATCAGGCCGACAACAGCGCCAGCATTGCCGGTGCAGTCTACGTGTTTGTCCGCAGCGGCACGATGTGGACACAGCAGGCGTATGTCAAGGCGTCGAATACCGGTGCTGGCGACCACTTTGGCCTTTCGGTCGCGGTGTCTGGGGACACGCTGGCGGTTGGTGCGATTGGCGAAGCCAGCACGGCGACCGGTGTCAACGGCAATCAGGCCAACAACAGCGCCAGCTATGCCGGCGCGGTCTATGTGTTTGTCCGCAGCGGCACGACGTGGACGCAGCAGGCGTATGTCAAGGCGTCGAATACCGAGGCTGACGACTCCTTCGGCTGGTCGGTCGCGCTGTCCGGGGACACGCTGGCGGTCGGTGCGCAACACGAAGCCAGCGAGGCGACCGGTGTCAACGGCAACCAGGCCGACAACAGCGTCAGTTTTGCCGGCGCGGTCTACGTGTTTGTCCGCAGCGGCACGACGTGGACGCAGCAGGCGTATGTCAAGGCGTCGAATACCGGGGCTGGCGACGACTTCGGCTATTCGGTCGCGCTGTCCGGGGACACGCTGGCGGTCGGTGCGGTTGGCGAAGCCAGCACGGCGACTGGGGTCGGCGGCAACGAGGTCGACAACAGCGCCAGTTCTGCTGGTGCGGTCTACGTGTTTGTCCGCAGCGGCGCGACGTGGACGCAGCAGGCGTATGTCAAGGCGTCGAATACCGGGACTTTCGACTTCTTCGGCTATTCGGTCGCGCTGTCCGGGGACACGCTGGCGGTCGGTACGCCAAACGAAGCCAGCCCGGCGACCGGGGTCAACGGCAACCAGGCCGACAACAGCGCCAGCTATGCCGGCGCGGTCTACGTATTTGTCCGCAATGGCGCGACGTGGACGCAGCAGGCGTATATCAAGGCGTCGAATACCGGGGCTGTCGACCAGTTCGGCTCTTCGGTCGCGCTGTCCGGGGACACGCTAGCGGTCGGTGCGCCATTCGAAGACAACGCGGCGACCGGGGTCAACGGCAACCAGGCCGACGACAGCGCCAACTCTGCCGGCGCGGTCTACGTGTTTGTCCGCAGCGGCGCGACGTGGATGCAGCAGGCGTATGTCAAGGCGTCGAATACCGGGGCTGACGACTCCTTCGGCTCTCGGGTCGCGCTGTCCGGGGATACGCTGGCGGTCGGGGCGCTACTCGAAGACAGCGCGGCGACCGGTGTCAACGGTAACCAGGGCGACAACAGCGCCAGCGAAGCCGGCGCGGTCTATGTCTTCCGTTGATTGCCTGTCTCCAGACGATGATCAGGCCTTGCTTGTCTCGTTTGAGCTCGCTGACATTCACGGAAGGAACCATGGCCGATAGCCGAACCGCGGACCTTGGATCGGGCCGGTGAAGTGACATCCCCACCGGTAGCAGTCTCGAGTGGTCAAGTTTGGGCATTCCATCAGCGCGCCGAGCGGCGACCCAACGCAGGCCGGCCCACGAAGACGCCTTCGTGGCCCAAGCTTCAGGTGTCCGACCGGAGCACCCGCGCCGAGCTGCGCCACTCGTCGAGCGCGGCCCGGAGGTCGCGCTCGCGGCTGAAGCCGCGCTCGTGGATGAGCCGGACCGCCGTTTCGGCGCACGCCCACTCGATCTCATCGGCGACCCTTGCGAGCGCCGTCAGGTCGGCCTGGTCATGCGGCCGTTGCTTGTCGTCGCGAGCGACGAGCTTCATCGCGACCGACCAGTGGTCCTCGCCCGCGGCGGCGAAATCGGACCGTCGACAATCGGGTCTGCTTTACTTGCTCCAGCGCAGCAGCGATCTCGTAACCGAGCTGCCGCATCGTGAACACGCACTGCTCGGCATCGGCATCGGAGGTGACCGCGACGGCGAAGTCGAGGTCTCTCGTGAATCGAGGCTCGGTACGCGCCGAGACTGCCATGCCGCCGACCAGCGCCGTCTTCACGTGCTCGGGGCGGACCGCAAGGAAATCTCTCAGCGCGCGCTCGACGGCGTTCATCGGAAACGCGTCAGGGGCACAGGTACACCGACGCCGTCGCCGAGCTCGGCCCCCGGGCGCTCGGCCAGCCATGCCTCGAGGAGTCGCTCGATCTCGTCGGGTGTGGCGCCCGGATGACGCCGGCGCAGGTTGGCCGCCATCATCTCGACGCCGAACTCGAACAGCTCGAACGCGAGCGCGAGGCGCTCGGCGGGCGTCTCTTCATCGGCCATCTGGCTCATCGTCGACTCGTTGTATCCCGAGGTCAACGCCGATCGCCCCCCTCGGGGAGGACCTCGGCTCGACCGTCGGTGCCACGGTCGTCCGCGGCGGGGAGGAACATCTTACTCGGCCGATCGAGATGCGCACGTCTGCGGCAGCCATACGTTGGGTTGACCTCGGCGCAGACCTATCCCGGGCCGAGCAGGTCGGCCAGTACCTGCGCGTCCCGTGATCGACGAGGATCGCGAGGCGCAGCCGCGCGGATCGGTGCGCGATGCAGCGATGGGCATCGCAATCGATCCCGTCGACCTTCGCCACCGGTTCGGGTAGGCTTGGACCATGGCCGTACCGCAACAGCTCCTCCAGCAGCTCCTCGCGCTCGACGAGGCGGTGCGGCTGGAGATCGCCCACACGCTCCTGAAGAGCGTCGACGAGCCGGTGGATGACGGCATGAGTGACGAAGAGCGGGCTCGGCTCGAGGCCGCGCTCGAACGTTCGCTGGCGCAGGCGGATGCGGGCCAGACCGTGCCTGCGAACGAGGTATTCCGGGCACTGCGCGCCAAGCGAGCAGCCCGAGCCGCTCGCTGACATGACCACGACGGTCGAGTTCTCGAACGACGCCAGGCGGATGCTCGACGACGCCGACGAGCGATGGGTTGCCGAGCATGGCTACTTCGTCGCGAATCCGCTGGTTGAAGAGGCCGAGCGCGCGATCGAGCTGCTCCGCCACAATCCAGATTTGGGCGTGCGATTCCGTGGAGCTCGGGGCCGCCAGCCTGAGATCCGACGCCTGCTGCTTCAGACAGGCTGGCACCTCTACTACAGCGTCGATGCCAGCCGGTCCCACGTACTGATCCTCGCCGTCTGGTACGCGAGCCGAGGCGAGCCCCCACCGCTCTAGCGAACTTGCTTCACAGCTTGCTGCGTGAGATGCACTGCGAGCTCATCGCATACTGATCGGACGAACTGGATGCGCTGGTCTCGGCGCGGGTCCGTGATGCCGAGCACCGACGACAGCAGGCGATCTTGCAACACACTGACATCGAGACGCGATACCAGGTCGGCTTCGGGCAGGTCGCTTGCGCGGACCCCTAGGGTGTACCAGGCGTTTGCGACGAACATCCCGAGCAGGCCGGCCTCGAGGTCTCGGGCTAGGCTGTCGGACGCGTGGCCGTGGGGTTGGGCGTTCGATCCGACGCAGGACACGCAGCGGTTTGCGGGTTCGGTCGCGGTGCAAGAGGTCGCGCTCACGGTCGGTGGAAGCGATGTGACCAGCGCGAGCGTAGGCGGAACCCCGGTGGTGCTCGGCGCAAAGACGGCGCCGATCCGGTTGCCGCTGGGGTCGAGCACAGTGCCGGTGACGCTAATGGCGCGCGGTGGCTTGTCGACGACCTACGAGTTGGAATTCGACCGTGGCAGTTCGGTGCTCGACTAAGTGGTGTACGGCAAGGCGTCGAATACCGGGGCTTACGACTACTTCGGCTTTTCGGTCGCGCTGTCTGGCTCATCGTCGACTCGTTGTACCCCGAGGTCAACGCCGATCGCCCCCTCGGGGAGGCGCAGACGCGTCAGATGTCAGGGACCTCGATCTTGGCCACGGTGCCGGACGGGCCCCGCCGTTCACCCACGCCGACGCGATCCGCGCTGCCCTCGCAGCACCCTCGCCTTGCGCTTGCTCGGGCTCGATGAAGGCTTGCGAGGGGCCGGCCCTGCGAGCAGCCATCGGGCCACCTCGGTGACGCGCTTGATCACGGTCGCATCGGCGTGCTCCAGCACGGCCAGGTGCTGACGCAGCTCCGGCGACACCGCGTCGTTGCGCAGTGAAGGCCCCGGCGACTCCAGCAGCAGATCGTTTGGCTCCACGCCGAGGACGTCGCACAACAGGAGGAACGTTGCCAAGCGAGGCGTCATCAACCCGCGCTCGAGTCGGCTGTAGGCCTGGCCGCTGATCCCGATGCGCACGGCCACTTCCAACTGGTTGAGCCCGAGCCTCGTTCGAGCGGCTCGCGCGCGCTCGCCGATGGCGAACTCAGGTTGGGTCGGCATGGGCAGGAAGCAGAAGGTTGCCCCAAGTAAAAGACCTACCCTTTGGCCGGTGTACACCTACCAGTGCTTGTTGGAAAATATAACTAACAGTTGTACGCTCGTGGCGATGCTGCAGTGGCTCACCAAGGCGCTCCGCCGCCATCACTCGAAAGCCGCTCATGCCTCGAACGCGCAGCTGCCGCGCGTAGACCAGCTCGTGCATCAGATCCCTCGCGCTCGAGGCCATTGGCTGGCACATCACCCAGCTCCGGCCCTCCATCGCCAGCGACGCGCCCCCGCTGTGGCGCGTGGCGATCACCCGCTTCGACCTCGACGTGTCCATGACCGCATCCGCGGTTGACCCCGCGGATGCGCTCGCAGAGCTCCTCCACTACGTCTCGGCCGACGCAACGGAAGAGCACTGACATGCCCGCGCCGGACTGACGGCCTCCTCACCTCCGCGGCGCGCTCGGCGCAGCCGGCGCGCCCGGTGGCAGCGCGAGGCGGCGCAGCTCGGTGAGCGGGATCGCGCGGCGGACGATGCCGCGTTCGAGGCCGGCCATCGCCCGCACCATGCGACGGCGCAGCGGCGGGAGCCATCGGCTCGTCGGGAACACCAGGTCGCGCAGCCAGCCGATCACGCGCGAGTCGCTCTGGAACAGCGGGGTCAGCGCGCGCGTCGCGAGCTGGTAGTAGTTGAGGTGGCGGCGACGCAGCGCGGTGTACGCGGCCAGCGCGGCCGCCACCTCGCCGCGATCGGCAAACGCATCGGCCAGGCACATCGCGTCCCACAGCGCGAGGTTGGCGCCCTGCCCGAGCTGCGGGCTGGTCGCATGGGCGGCGTCGCCGATGAAGACGATCCGTTCGCCGTGCCAGCGCCGCATGCGCACGTCGCGATACTGGGTGAACGTGAGCTGATCGAGGTCGGTGATCTGATCGAGGATCGGCTCGCTGCGCGGATCGAGCGCGACGGCCTCGGCGCGCCACGCGGCGAGCCCGCGCGCGCGGAACGCGGCGACCCGATCGGCGCGGATCGACCAGAACACGCTGACCACCAGGTCATCGCCGCGCGGGGCCCGCCCGGTCGGCAACAGCCCGAACATCCGGGAGGGACCGTCGACTACCTGGACCACGCGGCGATCCGCGGTGAGCGTGTTGCCACGGTCGGCCGCGACGAACCACAGCGCGCCCCACGGATACGGCCGCGCGCGGACCGGCACGCCCGCCGACGCATGGAGCTCACTGACCGAGCCGTCGGCGGCGACCACGACCTCGAATGGACCGTGGCGGGCGCCGTCGTCGCCGATCAGCCACCGCGCGCCGTCGGCCAGCGCGGTCGACGCGATCGCGACGCCGCAGCGCAGGGCGATCCGCGGCTCGGCGCGCGCCGCAGCCAGGAGCGCCTCGAACAGCACGCCGCGGTGGAGGCCCAGGCCATACAGATCGGGATCGAGGTCGGCGTAGCGCAGGTCGACGACCGCGCGGCCATCCGGCCGACGGCACAGCAGGCCATCGACCCGCGTCGCCCGCGCGGCGATCGGGTCGAGCAGCCCGAGTCGTGCCAGCACCGCCTGCCCGGTGGGCTGCAGCGTGATGCCGGCGCCGACCGGGCCCGGTACCGCGACGCGCTCGAACAGCGCGACGCGGTGACCGGCGCGTGCGAGCAAGATCGCCGCGGCAGCACCGGCGGTGCCGGCACCGACCACGGCGATGAGGTGGGATTCCACTCGACCATCGTATCGCAGCGGCAACGTCAGAGCGCGATGCGGAGAACCTCGCGCGGCTCCGCAAATTCGACGCCATGCGTGCGGCCGAGCGTGCGTCGCCGCGCGCCCGCACGAAGCACAAGCGATTCGGCTGGGGCGCGTCGACGATCCGCGCAATCCTCCACAACGAGAAGTACGCCGGGAGTATCCCGACGGGGATCTCCGGACCGGAGTTGTTTTTCGGCGCGCGCTCTAAGAGCTGTTGTCCGGTGTTCTGCCTCGGCTGGAACGCACGGGCGCAGGCGGCTGAGCCGAAAACTTGACAGCGGTCTTCCCGGGTGGAGGCTGGTACTCACCAATGGAGCCCATGGCGCTGCACGGATCCCATCACCTCGAACGCCTCAGCTGGAACGAGATCTGCCGGCGGTTCCCCGACGAATGGGTCGTCATCACCGACGCTGACTGGGAGAACGACACGGACTTCGAGTTCGGAACCGCGCTCGTACTCGGGCACTACAAGAGCCGGAAGGAAGCATCGCCCCATATCAAGGCTGCGTTCGAGCATTATTCAGAGATCGGCAGCTACTGGACCGGAACGATTCGGGGCCCGATTCCCCGGTTCATCATTCCGTGAAAGTCACGCGTTTTGATAGGAGGCGCGACTTGATCATGGTCGAGGGACGGATCTGGGGCCCTCGCGGGGACGTGAAACGCAGGATCCGCCTCGTCCTCGATACAGGCGCTGCCGAAACGATTGTTGTCCCCGAGATCCTCGACGAGCTCGGCTACAACCCACGCCAGGGTGAGGCCATCACAGTGATGCGCTCCGCGGTCGGGCGCGAAGAGGGCTACTTGATCCGCGTGGCTCGCTTCGGCTGCCTCGGTCACCAGGAGAACGACTTCCGCGTTCACGCACAGGATCTGCCGGAGGGCTGGGGGATCGAGGGGCTGATCGGCCTCAGCTTCCTGCGGCATTTCAATTACGAGATCCGCTCGATCGAAGGACGGATCCTCATCGAGCGAGCCGCCTCCTGAGCCCACCGCCTCAGGCCGGCGCGAAGATCGAGATGTGGAACAGCGCCGCGAGGTCGTTCGCCTTCGCGGCGGCGGCGCGGCGGCGGAGCTCGATCAGTTCGGACCTCGCTCGCTTCGCTACGGCCTCTCCTCGAGGATCAGGAGGCCGCGCGCGAGATCGGCGACGTAGATCCGGCCATCGCCGCCGACGCGGATCCCGATCGCGCCCTCGAACGTGCCCCCGTACGCGGACTCCTCGCGCCACGTGTTGTAGTGCGCCACCTCGCGCGGCATCGCCGGCACCGACAGGTCCACCACGCGCACGCCGTCCTGATAGTACGAGATATAGACCTTGTCGCCGACGAGCTGGAAGTTGTGGATGCCGACCTGCTTGCGGGTCTGGTAGCGCCCGAGCTCCGTGAGGAACGTCGGCGAGGCCGGATCGCCGTCGAGGACGCTCAGGAACGCGCCGCCGATGTTCGTCATGCCCTCGTCGCCGTGAAGCACGATGCGCCGCCCGCCCGCGGTGCCGGCCCAGCTCGCGTGGCTGTACGGCGACTTGCGCCGGCCGAGCTCGACGGCGGCGCCGAGGCCGCCGCTCACGTCGAACGCGACCAGGCCCTCGCGCGTGTTGTTGGCGTAGATCCGATCGCCGTCGACGAAGAGATCGTGGACGCCGGCCTCCGGCCCGGGCACGCGGGCCTCGCCGAGCCGCACCGGGACGAGCGGATTGGTGACGTCGTAGCGCGGCACCACGTTCGTGTACGTGGCGAGGTAGAGGTGCGTCGCGGCGCCGACGGTCTGCACCTGCAGCGAGTGCGAGTACTCCGGGATCGGCGGCGCCATCACCGGACGCGCCGGATCGGTGACGTCGATGACCGCGGTCTCCTCGCCCTCGAGCGGCGCCGCGTACGCGACGATCTTGCCGGCCCCGCGCACGACGCGGACGTCGTTGAACGCGCCGTCCGCGTGGCCGACGTGCACGGGCGCCCCCGGGCTTGAGACATCGATGACGTCGAGGCCGAGCGGCCCGGCGGTGTATGCGTACGCGCCGTCGACGACGACGTTGTACGCCGGCAGCGGCTTGCCGCCCTGGGTGCCGAGCTCGCCGAGGAGCCGGAGCCCGACGGGCGCGCCGTCCTTCGGCGCGAACCGCTCCCCGGTCAGCGCGATGTGCCGCTCGCCGCGATCGGTGTCGAACAGCGCGCGATCCGCTATGAGCGTGCCATCGGCGCGCAGGCACGCCGTGAGCGCGTTCCCGAATTCGAACGGCGGCAGGTCCGCCCGCGGGAAGCGGCTGTACGAGCGCAGGAAGATGCGCGTGCCGTCGGACCAGGTGTGGAACGAGGTCCCGTCGGAGTCGTCGAGGTCGTCGCCGCGGAGCGCGCGCCGGAAGCCGGCCTCGCAGCTCCCCTCGAACCGCGGGTACTCGTACGAGAAGCCGGGCCCGTCGGCGGCGATGAACCAGCGCCCGGGCAGATCGCGCAGCCCGCCGGGGACGCACGGCAGCACCGCGGCGAGCGGATCGATCAGCGGGCCGGCCACGGGCAGCGCGGGCGGGGCAGGCTCGCAGCGCCCCGCGTCGTCGGGAGAGCCGAGATCGTCTCCAGTGCACGCGGCCAGGAGGCCGAGGGCGAGGCCGAGACCGAGGACAGATCGGCGGTCGGTGACGGAGGTGATCGGCCCAGGGCGCGGTGCGCGGTGCATGCGCCTAGCGTAGTCGCGCCGGGCGCCGCCGCCGACCACAAATCCTGCTATACGGGGGCCCGTGGCCTGGACGACGCTCGCGGTGCTCGACTGGACGACCCAGCGCTTCACCGAGGCGGGGATCGCGGGGGCGCGGCTCGAGGCGCAGCTCCTGCTCGCGCACGTCCTCGGCTGCTCGCGCGTCCAGCTCTACACCGGGTTCGACAAGCCGCTCGCCGAGCAGGAGCTCGCCGGTTATCGCGAGCTGATCAAGCGCCGCCTCGGCGGCGAGCCGGTGGCGTACCTGCTCGGCGAGCATGAGTTCTGGGCGCTGCCGTTCTACGTCGATGCGTCCGTGCTCGTGCCCCGGCCCGACACCGAGACGGTGATCGAGGTCGCCCGCGGGCTGCGCGATCCGGCGGCGCCGTGCCGCGTGCTCGATCTGTGCACGGGCTCGGGCGCGATCGCGATCAGCCTCGCGAAGGAGCTGCCGGCGGCGCAGGTCGTGGCCACCGAGGTCTCGCCGGAGGCCGCGGCGATCGCGCGGCGCAACGCCGAGCGCAACGCCGTGGCCGAGCGCGTCGAGATCCGCGCCGGCGACCTGTTCGCGCCGGTGGCCGGCGAGCGCTTCGATCTGATCGTCGCGAACCCGCCGTACATCGCGACGGCCGTGATCGCCACGCTCGCGCCTGAGGTGCGGCGCGAGCCGGCGCTCGCGCTCGACGGCGGCCCCGACGGACTTGCCTTCTACGATCGGATCTGCGCGGCGGCAGCGGCGCACCTTCTGCCCGGCGGCGCGATCGTCCTCGAGCACGGCTTCGATCAGGCGGACGCGGTGCGGGCGCGGCTCGAGGCGGCGGGCTTCTCGCGCGTCACGCTCACCCGCGACCTCGGCAAGAACCCGCGCGTGACGAGCGGCGTGCTCCCCGACACGATCCCGGCCTGAGCCGAGTAGTTGGCGTGCCCGCGCGTGTACGATGCGCGGGTGCGGTGGCTCCCGATCGTCTGTCTGCTGATCGGCGCGGCCGCTCGGCCGGCCTGGGCGGATTCGCCGAGCGCGCGCGCCGCGCGGCAGCAGGCGGAGCGGCTGTGCGCCGCCCACGATCCGCGCTGCGACTGGCTCGCGACCCTGTCGACGCTCGAGCGCGCCTCGGTCGGCCGCGCGCTCGCCCGCCGCGGCTACACGATCGAGCCGGAGCCGTGGGGCAAGGTCATCGGCGAGGTCCACATCTACAACGAGGACGTGTTCGCCGAGAAGTCGGCGTTCCTCCAGTTCTTCAACCTGTTCCACGTGACGACGCGCGAGCGCGCGATCCGGCAGGAGCTCGTGATCGGCGAGGGCGAGGTCTGGGATCAGGAGCGCGTCGAGGAGACGGCGCGCCGGCTGCGCGATCCGATCTGGAGCTCGGTGATCGCGGCGGTGCCGGTGACCTCCACCGAGGCCGGCAAGGTCGATCTGCTCGTCGTCACGCGCGACATCTGGAGCCTGCGCCTCAACACGCAGTACACGTTCCAGCTCGGCAAGCTGACGAACCTGTCGATGTCGATCTCCGAGAACAACTTCCTCGGGACGCGCAGCGTGCTCGCGGCCGCCCTCACGATGGATCAGGGCACGATGGCGATCGGGCCCCTGTTCATCGACAAGAACCTGCTGGGCCAGCACCTCGAGCTGCGCGCGCGCGTCGACGCGGTCGTGAACCGCGACGATCTCATCCAGCGCGGCGAGTGGAACCGCGAGGGCTCGCAGAGCACGATCGCGCTGTCGCGCACCCTGTGGTCGCTCGCGAGCCAGTGGGGCGCGGGCGTGACGTTCACGCACCGCTACGCGATCGATCGCGCGTTCGTCGGCACGAGCCTGCGCCAGGTGCGCTGCCCGGTCGATGGCTCGCCGTGCCAGGCGGGCTTCGATCCGGACGCGGTCCCCAGCGAGGAGATCCTGCCGCACATCTACGAGATGCGGCGCTGGGGCGTCTCGAGCTTCGCCGTGCGCCAGTTCGGCGACAGGAAGATCAAGCACCAGGTCACGATCGGCCACACGATCGACAGCCAGCGGCCGCGCCCCCTGGGCTCGTTCGCCGGCACGGACGCGCAGCGCGCGGCGTTCACGGACGCCGTGCTGCCGCGCTCCGAGGTGACGTCGGTGCCGCTCGTCGGCTACGGCCTGTTCACGCCGCGGTTCAAGACGCTGCGCAACGTCTCGACGTTCGATCTCGCCGAGGATGTCCGCTTCGGGCCCGATCTCGACCTCTCGTACGGCGTGGGCCTCAAGGCGCTCGGCGGCGACGCGAACTTCCAGCGCGGCAGCGCCACGCTCACCTGGACCGAGCCGTGGTGCCGGGACGGCTTCGTGCGCGCGACGGTCACCGGGAGCACGCGCCTCCAGGACGGCCGGGCGATCGACAACACCGCGTCGGCGACCTTGCGCGCCGTCTCGCCGACGTACGTGTACGCGCGCCTCGTCTCGCTCGTCACGGCCGCGACGCGGTGGAACGACGAGTCCAACCGGTTCTTCACGCTCGGCTCCGACGACGGCCTGCGCGGCTTCTCGATCAACGAGTTCTCGGGCCAGCGGATGGTGCGCGGCAACTTCGAGGTCCGCTCGATCCCGCTCCCGATCTGGGTGTTTCGCGTCGGCGGCGTCCTGTTCTACGACGTCGGCGGCGCCGAGGACACGCTGCGCGAGCTGCGGCTCCACCACGACGTCGGGATCGGCTTCCGCATGCTGATCCCGCAGACGTCGCGCGAGCTGTTCCGCTTCGATCTCGCGATCCCGCTCGATGACGGCCCGCGGACGCGCCGCGGCCACCCGGCGTTCATCGCGGGCTTCGAGTCGGCGTTTTAGTCGCCGCGAGGAAGCGCAGGAGCAGGTAGCCGCCGGTCACGGTGAGCCCCGCGGACAGCCCCCACCACAGGCCCGGCGCGCCGAGCCCCGCGCCGAACGAGAGCCCGAGCGAGATCGGCAGCCCGACGACGTAGTGGCCGAGCAGGTTGCCGGTGAGCGTCACGCGCGTCTGCCCGATGCCGCGCAGCGCGCCGGACGCGATCGCCTGCATCCCGTCGGAGAGCTGGAACAGCGCGGCGATCTGGAGCAGCGGCACCGCGGCGGCGATCACGCCGGCGTCGGCGGTGAACGCGCTCGCGATCAGGCGCGGCAGGCCGACGAACGCGACGGCGAAGACGACCATCAGGGCGAGGCACAGCCCGAGCCCGATCAGGCAGCGCCGGCGGGCGAGGGCGATGTCCCCGGCGCCGATCGCGTGGCCGACGCGGACGCTCGTCGCGCTGCCGATCCCGACGGCGATCGAGAACGTGAAGCTCGCGAGGTTGAGCGCGATCGAGTGGCCGGCGGAGGACTGCGTACCGAAGTGGGCCGCGAGCACGGTGGCGACGCCGAAGATGCTGACCTCGGCGAACAGCTGCGCGCCGACCGGGCCGCCGTAGCCGAGCACCTCGCGCAGGTCTGCCCGCGTCGAGCGCGGGCGCGGATGGCCCGCGTCGAGCCGGCGCGCGCCGCTCGCGTAGATCGCGCAGATCACGATCTGCACCGCCACCGTGGCGAGCGCGGCGCCGATCGGGCCGAGCGCCGGGAGCCCGATCGCGTCGACGCCGAAGATGAGGATCACGTCGAGCACCGCGTTCGCGACGTTGCCGGCGATCACCGAGATCACGAGCGGCCGCGTCACGTTGTGCGCGGCGAGGTAGCTGCGATAGGCGATCGAGATCAGGAACGGGATCATGCCGAGCGCGCGCACGTGGACGTAGACCCGCGCCTCGCGCGCCACGGCGGGCTCGACGTCGGCGAGCTGCAGCACGAGCGGCAAGGCGAGGACGGCGAGTGCGCCGAGCGCGCCGACGATCCACGCGAGCCGGAGCCCCGCGTCGAGGTAGCGCCGCGCGTCCTCGGGGCGCCGGGCGCCGAGGGAGCGCGGGATGACGCTGTCGAGGCCGAGCACGATCCCGATCCCGATCGACATGATCGCGAACAGGAGGTTGTTGCCGATCCCGGCGGCCGCGATCGCGGAGTCGCTGTAGCGCCCGAGCATCAGCGCGTCGACGGTGCCCATGAGCTGCGCGCCGAGCTGTTGCGTCGCGAGCGGCACCGCGAGGCGGATCTGCTGCGCGATCTCCGAGCCCTGGCTCGGCGCCGCCGCCTCGCCTGCCGCGGTCACTTTTCGGCGCGGCGGGGCGTCATCGGGGCGTTCTGGAACGTCAGGTTCTTGGCGATCAGCTTCGCGAGCACGAGCCGCCGCGTGGCGTCCTTGCCGGCGACGCGCACGTAGCACGGGGCGTCGTCGTCGAGGAAGATCGTGGCCGTCCCGTGGTGATCGAGGCCCTTGCCGCCGATCTCGACGTCGACGGGATCGCCCGGGCGGTTGAACTGGGTCCCCGCGTCGTCCGGCTTGAACAGCCCGGCGTCCGCGCGGTGGTTCCAGTCGGCGATCATCTCGAGGTTCTGGCGCCTGTACTGCTCGACCAGCGCGTCGAAGCTCTTCTTGTAGTTGTCGCGGCAGTCGAAGTCGAACTGCCACTGCTCGACGGCGTTGTCGCGCAGGACCTCGTACACGCACGGGGCGGGCACGCCCTTGGGCGGCAACATCGGGTTCTCGGCGATCTTGGGCTCGCCGCCCAGGATCGGCGCGAGCGCGGCGGGTGCCGCGATCGAGCTGCACTGGAACTTGTCCGGCCACACGCCGGCGAGCTGCGCCACTGGCTCGGGCGACGGCTTCTCCTTGTCAGAGGCAGACGAACCTGCCTCGGTCTTGCAGGCGCCCACAGCTGCGACGAGGAACAGGAGCAATCGATACTTCATCATCACTTCATCATCCCGGCCTCGCGACGGTAGCGCGGGGCGCCGCGCGGCTCAATCGCTCGCGGCGGCGCGTGTGGTCGCATCGAACACGAGCCGCAGCTCTCCCACCTCGGCGATCGCCTCGGCGAGCTTGAGCAGCGGGGCGGGGCGGCGGGCCTCGTCGAGGTGGATCGCGCTGCCGACGCGGCGCTCGACGTATGCCACGTACAGCCCGCCGCGGCGGTAGGCGACGACGACGGCCCGCAGGTGGAACAGCGGGATCGCGGCGCGCCGGCGGACGCCGAGGACGCGCTGCTCGCTCCGGAGCAGGCCCTCGTCGCGATCGAAGATCAGGGTGCGGCGGAGCGTGCCAAAGAGCACGCCGACCGCGAGCAGGACGACGCCGAGGGCGATCGACCACGCGGCGCCGAGCGCCGCGAGCCACGCGCCGCCGCCGGCGAGGAGCCAGCCCGTCCACGCCGTGGCGGGGGTCAGCCGGAGCTCGACGCGCGTTCCCGTGCGCCGCCGGATCTGCACCGAGCCGAGCCAGTCGAGCATGGGAGAATCGTACGGCGGGCGGGCGGAGCTGGCTAGCTACGACTCGCTGCTGCCACCGCCGCCATCGCCGCCGGGGGGCGGACCACCGCCGCCGCCGCCGCCGCCGTCGCCGTCGCCGGGCGGCGAGCCGCCGCCGCCGTCGCCGCCGAGGTTGCGCCACTCGCGCTGGCGGCCGCCGCGGCCGCGCCGACGCCGGCGGCGCCGCTTGCGCAGCGGCTGGCCGTCGGGGCCGAGCGGGACCGGGCCGCCGCCGGGCGACTGGAAGAAGCTGACCGGCGCCTCGCCGCCAGGGCCGGGCGCGCCTGCCCCCGGCTCGCCCGGCGCGGGCGCGCCGCCCATCATCGGGCCGGCCGGCCCCATCGGGCTGGGTCCGCGCTTGCGCCGGCGCCGGCGTCGCCGCCGCCGCTCGCCCGGCGCGCCGCCCTCGTTGCTCCACGGCGGGCCCTGCGTGCGCTCGAACCCGCCGCCGGGCCCGCCGTTGGGGCCGGGCCCGCCGTTGGGGGTGTAACCGCCCGGGCCGGGTCCACCGGGTCCACCGGGTCCGCCGGGTCCACCGGGCCCGCCGAACCCGGGCCGGGGCCCGCGGCGCTCGAACCGCGGCCCGCCGTCGCGCCGGTCGAAGCTGCGCTCCCAGCGGCCGCGCTTCTTGCCGCGCCGCCGGCCGACGCCCGCGTCGTTCGGGTTCGCCGACGCGACCGGTGCCGCCGCGATGCGCATCGGCCCGCGGACGTACTCGATCACCGGGCCGCCGCCGCCGCCGTTGCGGCGCGGTTGCGCCTCGGGGATCGGCGCCGCCGTCGACAGCACGGGCGTCATGAACGCGCTCTTGGGCGGCAGCATCGCGCGCCGCTTGCGGCGGCGCCTGCGCCTGCGCCTGCGCGCCTCGGCCGCGGTCGCCGACCCCGACGTGTCGAGCGGGCGCGGCGGCCGCTGCTTGGGCTGCTTGGGCTGCTTCTTGCGTGCGAGGACGGTGATCTCGCCGGGGCCCTCCACGCCTTCCTCGGCCAGCTCGGCGGCCGTCTTGTCGATCACCTCGTAGTCGTCGTCGTCCTCGTCGTCATCGTCTTCGTCGTCGTCCTCGTCGTCATCGTCCTCGTCGTCGTCCTCGTCGTCGTCCTCGTCGTCGTAGTCCTCGTCGTCCTCGTCATCGACGAGCTCGCCCTCCTCGCCTTCCTCGCCCTCCTCGCCCTCCTCGTCATCGTCGAGGTCGTCGTCCTCGTCGTCCTCATCGTCGTCCTCGAGGTCGTCGTCGTCCTCGTCGTCCTCGCCCTCGTCCTCCTCGCCCTGCTGCGTGCGCTGCGGCGAGCGGACCTCGGCGTCGCCGCGCCCCGGCTCGGTCGGCCCGAGCGTGCGCACCTCGGACGGAGCCGTGGCCGCTGCCGCGACCGCCGCGACGGCGTGGCGGCTCTGCCCGTTGGTCGACAGCGCGGGCGGCGGTGCCGCTGCGGCCGGCGGTGGCGTGGCTGCGGCGCTCCGCCGCGTGATCACCGTGGGCCCGGCCGGCTTCGGCGGCGGGGGCGGCGGCGCTGCTGCTGCTGCTGCGCTGCGCCGCAGCACCGCGGGCTTGGCCGGCTGCGGTGGCGCGGCCGGCGCGGGCGGCGCCGCGGCAGATCCGGTAGCCCCGGCGGCCCCGGCCTGGTCGGGCTGCGGCTGATCGATGCGCACGACGCGCGCCTTGATCTCGCGCCGCGGCTTCGCGATCTCCACGCCGTCATCATCGAGCTGGCGCGTCACCGACGCGCCGAGCCGCGTGGCCTCGGACGACGCGGCGAGCGCCGCCTCGCGCGAGCGCAGGCAGTTGTCGCACCGCCCGCACCGCGGCGGCTCCGGCTCGCCGAGGTATTGCAGGATGACCTGGTTGCGGCAGCCGGGTGCCTTCACGTAGGCGAGCAGGGCGTCGAGCCGCTGCCGGTCGGCGATGCGACGCGCCTCGTACTGCTTCGCGCGCTCGAGCAAGAGCTCCTGCTCCGGCGGCGGATCGGTGACGAAGAACAGCCCGCCGTCGTGCTCGACGATGAAGTGCTCGTCCTTGAGCAAGGACAGCACCGTGCGCGTGCGCTGCTGGCCGACGCCCGACGACAGCGCGATGTTCGGGACGGTGGGCGGCGACTCCTCGGCGAGCTTGCCGCCCCCGTGGTGCACCTCGGTGAACGCCTCGACGGCCTCGAACACCTGGCGGACCTGCCGCTTCGTCGGGTACGTCCCCGAGAGGAAGTACTCCTGGATCGCGACGTCGTCGGGCGAGAACAGGAGCACGCAGCGCGCCGGCTTGCCGTCGCGGCCGCCGCGGCCGGCCTCCTGCGCGTACGACTCGAGCGAGCCCGGCACGTGGTAGTGGAGGACGTTGCGGATGTTCGGCTTGTCGACGCCGAGGCCGAACGCGTTCGTCGCCACCATCACGAGCTCCGACGACTCCATGAACGCGTTCTGGCTCGCGTCGCGCTCGCCCTTGTTCATGCGGCCGTGGTACTTGCCGACCGGCACGCCCCAGCGCGTCAGCGCCTCGTACAGCTCCTCGACCTTCTTGACGGTCGCGCAGTAGACGATGCCCGGGCGCGGCAGCTTCTTCAGCAGCGTCACGAGCGTCTTCATCTTCTCGTCCTCGTCGGAGAAGATGATGACTTCGTAGTGCAGGTTCGGGCGGTCGAAGGTCGTGGTGACCGTCGTCGCCTCCTCCATGCCGAGCTGGAACAGGATGTCCTCGCGGACGTGCGGCGGCGCGGTCGCCGTGGTGGCGAGCACCGGCGGGCGGCCCACGTCCTCGAGCGCCTTGCGCAGGGACAGGTACGCGGGGCGGAAGTCATGGCCCCACTGCGAGACACAGTGCGCCTCGTCGACGACGAACCGCGACACGCCGACGCCGCTCGCCGCCTCCCGCAGGAACACGCGGAACTCGGGATCGGCCATGCGCTCGGGCGTCGTCAGGAGCAGCTTGCCGCCCGGCGCGCGCACGAGCGCGTCCACCTCACGGCGCTGGCGCACGGTGAGCGTCGAGTCGATGCGCACCGCGGTCACGCCCTTGGCGACCATCTTGTCGATCTGATCCTTGATGAGCGCGATCAGCGGGCTCACCACGACCGTCACGCCCGGGAGGATCAGCGACGGGAGCTGGTAGAGCAGCGACTTGCCGCTGCCCGTCGGCATCACGGCGAGGAGGTCCTCGCCGCTCAGGAGGTGCCCGAACGCCTCGGCCTGGCCGGGGCGGAACTGCTTGATGCCGAGCGCCTGCTGGCCGACGCCGAGCAGCGCGCCCACCTTCGGCGGCAGCTCCGCGCCCTCGCGCGGGATCGGCCCGTCCAGCGAGTACGTCCGCGCGGGCGGGCGAGGCGGCTCCTCCGGCGCCTTCGTGCGCCGGCCGCGCCCGCGGGTGGGCGCCTCTGTCTCGGTGGAGGCATCTAGCTCCAGCGCCAGCTGGGGGGAGGCTTCGTCGCCGGCTTCGTCGCCGGCCTCGTCGCCCTCGTCCTCGTCGGCTTCGGGGGCGGCCGCCTGCCGCGCGCTGCGGCGGTCGGTCTTCTCGGCTTTCTCGGCTTTCTCGGCTTTCTCGGCTTTCTCGGCCTTCTCGGCTTTCTCGCGTCGGTCGGGCTTCTCGGTCTTCTCTACCTTCTCATTTCGGTCGGTCCGGCCTGCCTTCTCGCCCCGGGACGGCTTGGCCGGCGCGGCCTTCGCCGACGCCCGGGGTGTCCGCCCACGCCGGCTCTGCTTCGCATCCCCGGCGTCGTCGCTGCCGCGGCGCGCGGCACTCGGCTCGCTCGCGTCGTCGGTGTCGTCGTCGTCGTCCGGATCGTCGGGAGGAGGCCCTGCGGCTCGGCCCGACGCCGTGCGCCCGCGTGCGCCGGTGCGCGCCTTGGAGGCTGCCTTCACCGGCTCTTTCTTCTTGGCAGTGGTTCTCGAACGCTTCGTGGTGGACATCGCCACTCGCTCACTCAACTTCCGTCCCGCAGCTTGGTCCGGGGAAGTGGACCAAGCCTCTTGGTCAGCCACTCCGAGGATCCCAGCAGGTCCTTCGGCAGGACCCGCTCCGCGTAGGACATCATCAGCATACCCGAGGAGACGGTGCAAGGCCCTTGGTGGAGATCCTCCCCGAACCACATGATATGACGGCGTCATGGCGAGTGAGCGGCCAGTCCGAGAAGCCGAGAACCGCCTCGAGCGCTTCAACCAGGACCGCGAGCGGCTCCTCGCGGAGGTCGAGCGGCGTGTGGTGTCGCGCAAGGAGGCAGAGGCGCGCGCCGGCGGGGACGCCTCGCTCGAGTACGTGCTGAACGACGTCGCGTTCTGCGAGATCCGCCGGCTCGAGGCCGCACGGAAGAGCGGCGGCACCGAGCGCTGGCGCGACCTCTCGCGCCGCCTGCTCGGGATGAGCGAGGACGAGAAGCGCGAGGAGCTGCGGGGCCTCGTCCGGTACTACGGCCGCGACATCGTCGGCAACTTCGATCCGCGCGTGTACCGGTTCGCGACCGGCATCGGGCCCTCCTTGCTCGGCTTCCTGTTCTCGCCGACGGCGAGCGTGCGCGACGGCCTGTCCACGCTGCGCAACCTCGACGCGCGGATCCACGCCGACGGCGACGTCGACGTCGCGCGCGCGTGCGCCGAGCGCGGCACGGTCATCGTCACGCCGACGCACTCGTCGAACATGGACTCGCCCGCGATCGGCTTTGGCCTCATGCGCGCGGGCCTGCCGCCGACCACCTACGGCGCGGGCAAAAATCTATTTTCGAACCCGTTCATCTCGTTCTTCATGCGCAACCTCGGCGCGTACCGCGTGGACCGCCGGCTGCGCTTCGAGCTCTACAAGGACGTGCTCAAGGAGTACTCGACGGTCCTGCTCGAGAATGGCTACCACTCGCTGTTCTTCCCGGGCGGCACGCGCTGCCGGTCGAACCTCGTCGAGCGGCACCTGAAGCTCGGCCTCCTGGGCACCGCCGTCACGGCGTACAAGAACAGCGTGCGCCAGGGCGCGCCGCACAAGCGTATCTACATCGTGCCGGCGACGATCAACTACCGGCTCGTGCTCGAGGCCGAGACGCTGATCGACGACTACCTCGCCGAGACCGGCAAGAACCGCTACATCATCACCGACGACGAGTTCAGCCGGCTCGGCCGCATCCTCGAGTTCTTCCGCAAGATCCTCGTCCACGAGGGCTCGGTCGTCGTGCGGTTCGGCCGGCCGATCGATCCGTTCGGCAACGACGTCACCGACGACGGCGAGTCGCTCGATCGCGCCGGCCGGCCCGTCGACCCGGCGAGCTTTGTCCGCGGAGCGGACGGCGAGGTCTGCGACGACGACCAGCGCGACGCCGAGTACACGCGCGCGCTCGGCCAGCGGCTCGCCGACGCGTACCCTCGGCTGACCGTGTTCCACTCGACGAGCCTGGTCGCGCGCGTCCTGTTCGACGCGATCGCCAAGAACGCCGGGACGCGCGACGTCTACCGGCTGATCCGCGCGCCGGCCGGCCACCTCGAGGTGCCGGTGGAGACCGCGCTCGCCGGCCTCGTCCGGCTGCGGGCGCGGATCGCCGGAGAGCCGCGGCACGGCGCCGAGCACCCGCTGTACAGCGGGCAGTCGGACCCCGAGAAGCTCGACGACGCGATCCGCGGCCTGGCCACGTATCACACGCGCCCGATCGTGGAGCGCGCCGGCGCCGGCCACGGCCTCCTGCAGGTCAAGGACGTGAAGCTGCTCTACTACTACCAGAACCGCACGGCGCACATCCCGCCGGAGGCCGCGTCGTGACAGCGCGCGCCGACACCGTCGGCATCGTCGGGGCTGGCGCGTTCGGCACGGCGCTCGGCTCGGTGCTCGCGCGCGCCGGCCGGCGCGTGCTCCTGTGGTCGCGCGATCCGGCGATCGTGCGCGCGATCGAGACGATGCGGCGCTCGCCGCGGCTGCCGTCGGCGATCCTGCCCGAGTCGCTCCGGGCCACGGCGGATCCGCGGCAGCTCGCCGCCGAGGCGCGCTTCCTGGTGCTCGCCACGACGTCGACGGTCGTGCGCGACCGCGCGCGCGAGCTCGGCGACGTCATCGACGGCAGCCACATCGTGGTCCACGCGATCGGCGCGCTCGCGGCGCCGACGAACGAGCGCGTCTCCGAGGTGATGGCCTCCGGGCTGCCGACGCTCAAGGTCGGCGTGATCGCCGGGCCGGCGCTGCCCGCGGACCTCGCGGACGGCCAGTTCTCGTCGATGGTGGCCGCGTCGCGGTTCGACGAGGTCGTCGGCGAGGCGCGCCGCCTCCTGAACGCGCCGCCCTCCCTGCGCGTCTACAGCTCGAAGGATCTGGTCGGCGTGGAGCTCGCGTCGGCGCTCGCCGGCGCGTACACCGTGGCGCTCGGCCTGTCCGATGGGCTCGGCATGACGGCGGGCCCGCGCGCCGTCCTCGTCACGCGCGCGGTGGCGGAGTCGTCGCGGCTCGGCGTCGCGGCCGGCGCCGAGGCGCGCACGTTCGCGGGCCTCGCCGGGCTGGGCAACCTCCTGGTCCGCGCGTCGGGCGATCGGTCCGAGGACTACCTGCTCGGGCGGCGGCTCGCCGACGGCGTGATCAGCGCCGATGCCGCGCGCACCGAGGGCGCGCGGGCGGCGCTCGCCGGGGTGGCGCTCGCGAGCGCGCTCCGCGTGCGGATGCCGGTGCTCCAGGGCGTCGCCGCGGTGCTCGCCGGCAAGATCGAGCCGCGCGAGGTCGCGGCGATGATCGGCGACACCGTCGCGGTCGAGGAGTAGCGGCGGCGCGTGGCGGATCGACGATCTGCGGCGAGCATCGGCCGGCGCGGCGCGGCGGCCGCGGTCGTCTCGGTCGTCGTCTGCGCGGCGCTCGCCGGCGCGTGCGGGCGGCCGCGCGCGCCGCAGATCGTCGATCCGCCCGAGGGCATCTCGCTCGCCGTGTATGCCAGGGACGGGCAGGGCTACACGGTCGTCGATGATCGACGCACGATCGAGGTCACCGGGCGGCGCGTGCTGCTCGATCGGATCGATCTGGCCGCGGCGCTGTCGACGCTCGTGATCGAGCCGCTCGGCGCGGCGCGGGGCGCGCTCGTCATCGAGCAGTGCGCGCGCGAGCGGCTCCGCGTCGATCCCGCGGAGGCGCCGCCCGCAGCGGCGAATCGGCCGGCGCAGGCGGCGGCGGGCTCGGAGGCGCGGATCTCGGAGGCGGGGGCCCCTGATCCGGCCGAGCTGGACGAGGGCGTGGCCTCGCCGCTCGTCGCGTGCACCGTCGCCGGCGCGCCCGGCCGCTACCGCGTGCGCGTGCACTACCTCGCGGCGTCGACCGGCTTCCAGACGCAGCACGAGATCGCGATGCTCGCGCCGGAGCGGGCCGCGATCTCGACGCGGCTCACCGTCCCGACGCCCGCGTGGGGCGCGCGCGGCGAGCTCGTGCTGTACGACGGCGTGCCCGGCGCTGGCGATCCGCCGCGCGAGATCGGCCGCGGCGCCGCGACGCTCGACGGCGGCACCGCGGTGATCGCCGCGCCGCCGCGCGAGGTGCCGGCGCGCCTCGTGCGCGTGTACGACGGCATGCGGCGCGCCGACGAGAGCGAGCAGACCGAGCCGGCGTGGGGCAAGGACTCGCAGCACGACGTCCGCGTACTGCTCGAGCTCGACGATCCGCGGCTCCTGCCGGGCCGCGCGCACGTGCGCCTCGCGGACGGCGGCGGCGAGCTCGATATGCTCGGCACCGCGTACACGCCCGGCGATCCGACCGGCGCGGCGGCGTTTCCGACCACCGAGCTGGAGTCGGGGCGGATGGGCGCGATGCGGCCGCGCTCGCGAGAGGGGTCCGGCGAGCCGCCCGCGCGGCGCGCCCCGGCGCCGGCCGCGCCCGCGCCCGCGCCCGCCGGCCCGCGGCGCTTGCCGCTGTGGATCGATCCCGAGCTCCGCGGCACGCGCGCCCGCGTGACCGAGCGCGCGCCCGGTGCCTCGCTCGCCGATCGCGTCGAGCTCACCGTCTCGAACCGCGGCGCCGCGCCGCGCGAGGTCTGGATCGAGGAGCCGCTCCGCGCCGCGCGGCGGCGCGAGATCGTGCGCGCGCGGCCCGCCAGGCCGGAGCTCGTCGGCGGCTTCGCGCGGCTCAAGATCGTCGTCGGCCCCGGTCAGGTCGAGCGCGTCAGCTTCACCATCCGCTACACGTTCTGATCGTCGCTGTGGCCGCCGCCGAGCGACTCGAGGAACGGCGCGATCGCTGCGGCGATCCGCGCGCAGCCGCCCGCGGCGTGGGTGACCGCGTAGGACGCCTCGAGCTGGATGCCGGCGTAGCGCGCGCCGGCGAGCTCCTGCCGGAGCGACGTGCAGATCGCCGGGCCCACGCCGCTGTACGGCTGGTTCGCGCGCACCTCGATGCCGGCGCGGCGGAGCTGGAACAGGAGCCGCTCGGCGAGATCGGCCTCGAACGCGTGCGCCGGATCGTAGAGCACGCCCAGGTCGAACACGCGGTTCGCCAGATCGAGCGCCGGATCGAACGAGTGCGTCGACAGGTGCAGCACCGCGCCCCGATCGCGCAGCCGCGCCGCGACGTCGAGGCGGACCGCGCTCCAGTACGGCGCGTGGAACGCGGCGAGCCGCGCCGCGCGATCGCCCGGCGTCAGGTGCGCGTTGCCCGGCACCTCGGCGCCGTACGAGACGGTCGGCACCACGTTCGGGTGGTCGGCCGCGCGGTTCAGATCGACGAACATCCGCGAGAACAGCCCGGCGTGCACCGGCAGCCCGACGTCGTCGCCCAGCCGCTGCGCGATCTCGTACGCGCCGTGATCCCAGCTCGCCTGCGAGCGCAGCACGTCCGGCGGCACGCCGAGGTCGACGCCCGGCGGCAGGGTCCACGAGGCGTGCTCGCACGACAGGACGAGACCGATCACCGCAGGGACCTTTGTACCCTGCCGCCGGGCGAGCGACTAGCGCACTTCGCTCGCCCGGGGGACGATCGCGGCCGACAGCAGCGCGGCGACGATCACCACGCCGCCGTGCATGAGCCCGACGTGCAGGGCGTCGGTGACGCTGCAGTGCAGGTGCAGCACGAGCCCGCCGAGGCAGCCGCCGCCGGCGCCGAGCGCCGCCGCGATCCCGCGCGAGCCGACGGGGAGCGCGCCGCGCAAGAAGATCGCGCCGATGATGACTGGCACGAGCGCTGTCGCGAGGCCGAGCTCGAGGCAGGTGTGGCCGTGGAGGAAGCGCTCGGCGCCGAGCTCGACGCTCGATTCGCCCTTGGGGTGAACGGCGAGCCCGAACAGCACGAACGTCACCGACGTGATCGCGACCGAGAGCGCCGCCACGCGCCAGCGCGGCGTGACCGCGCCCGGCCGCGGCACGAGCGCCAGGTAGCACGGGATCAAAAAGCCCAGGAGCCAGCCGAGCGCGGTGCCGGCGAGCCAGCCCATCGGCAGCTCGCGCATGTCGGGGCGCGTCGTCAGCGCGACGAGGAAGCCCGCGCCGTAGACGAGCGACACGGCGACGAGCACCGCGAGCTGGCGCAGCGGGCGGCGCGTCGCGACCGGCCGGAGCTCGGCGAGCTCGCCCTCGAGCGCGGCCGACAGCGCGGGCGGCGGCGGTGGCGGCAGCGCCGCGAGCTCGCGCATCGCGGCCGGATCCAGATCGTCCATGCTCGGAGCGGCGTCGCTCATCGTGTGCCTCCTGCCTTGGGGGCCGCCGCGGTCGCCTCGGGGGCGGACCGGCCCAGGAGCTTGCGCAGCGCCTCGTAGCCGCGGTGCGCGCGCACCTTCATCGCGCCGACGGAGGTGCCCGCGATCTCGGCCGCCTCCGCCACGCTCTTGCCGTCGAGCTTGGTCAGCACCACCGCCTCGCGCTGCTGCGCGGGCAGCTCGGCCAGGGCGTCGAGCGCCGCCTTCACGAGCTCCGGATCGGCGCGCGGCTCGTCGCGCCGCTCCGCCGTCTCGCCGCGGAGATCCGCCGGCTGCTCCGGCAGCTCGTCGCCCTCGCCGACGCGGACCACCGCGCGCTTGACCCGCCGCGTCTCGTCGAGGAACGTGCGGTGCGCGATCGAGTAGATCCACGGCAGCGGATCGGCGCCGCGCACGTACGCCGGGCGGGCGCGGTGGAGCTTCATGAACGTCTGCTGCAGCAGGTCCTCCGCGATCGCCCGCTGGTGCGTCATCTTCATGAGGTAGCCGAGGAGCCGCGGCGCCACGAGCGCGTACAGCGCGCGGAACGCGTTCGCATCGCCGTCGCAGTACTGCGCCATGAGGACCTTGGCGTCGGACATACCGAGCGCCTCCGGGTATACGACGAACCCTGGGGCGGGTTACAGGCCCGCCCCGCTTGCTCTCGCGGACCGCTTTGCGGATAACACGCGCATGGCAACCGGTCGCCGCAGCAAGTCGAAGCTCTCCTCCCGCCCCAAGTTCAAGCAGGCGCGCTCGCTCAAGGGGCGCCGCATCAAGGCGAAGAAGAAGGCCGCTCACAAGCGCGGCCTCGCGCGCACCAAGGCGCGCCGCAGCCGCCGCGGCCAGAAGAAGTGACCGCCGCGCGCCGCGCTGGGGATCCCGCGCGCTGCGACGCGCCGCGACGCGCGGTGGCTGAATGGTCTGGCTCTGCCGGGCCAGAGGGGACGGGAAGGTCCCCTATACAATCGCCCAGGCGATGAGGAGCTGGCCCGCGTAGTACGCGGGCAGGCCCCACAGCCGGTTCGCGAAGCCGCGGGCGACGAACTTGTCGCGGGCGACCGCGAAGTCCGAGGCGAAGAACAGCACCGCCCCGGCGCAGAGCCAGGTCCGCTGCGGCGCCGGCAGCGCGTCCGCGCGGAACGCTGCGAGGGCGCCGACGACCATCGCGGCGATCACCGCGATGTAGACGATCACCGGGCCGCGGAGCCCGCCGAGCCGTGGCCACAGCCACGCGAGCGCGCCAGCGGCGGCGGCGAGCGGCAGGGCGGCGTACGCGCCGGCCGCCTCCGGCCAGCGGCTCACGGGGACGAGCGCCGCGAAGCCAGCGACGTACGCCAGGTGGCCGAGCAGGAACGCGACCAGGCCGCCGAGGAACATCCGGTTGCTGCGTCCGAGCAGGAGCACGTCGCCGAGCGCGCCGAAGCCAAGGCCCACGAGCACCCAGCGCGCGAGCGCGTGTTCGCCGGCGACGCTCGCGCCGACGACCAGGAACGCCGCCGACGCCGCCACCTTGGCGGCGACGCGCAGCCCCGCCGGCCCGCGCGCCGGCCCGCGCTGCTCGGTAAAGATCAGCACCGCGCACGCGATCGCGCAGGCCGCCGTGGCGACGTGCGCCGTCACGGCGGCGTCCACGCGCCGGAGAGCGCGCGCCCGACGAGCTCGAGCCGGTCCTGGCCCCAGAACAGGTGCGGGCCCGCCGAGGTGGTTGCCGAGACGATGAACGTCGGGACGCCGAACACGCCCGCCGCCTGCGCCGCCGCCGTGTTCGCCGCGAGCCGCGCCTTGAGCGCCGGATCCTGCGTCCGCTCGATCCAGCCCGCCGGGAAGCCCTCGACCGCGAGGATCGCGCGCAGCGTCGCCTCGTCCTCGAGATCCCGCTGCTCGGCCCACATCCCGCGGCCCAGCGCGTGCGCGAGCCGGAGCCCGGCGTCCACCCCATCGTCCGCGGCGAGGATCGCGAGCCGCTGCGCCGTGATCGTCCGCTGCGGGAACTTCCGCGGCATGTCGAACGGCACGCCCCACCAGCGCGCCCACCGCGCGATCTCGGTGCTGATGTAGCGCAGCTTCGCGGGCGGGAACGCGAACAGCGGCACGTTCGCCTGGCCCAGCTCGCGGAAGATCGCGCCGAGCAGGATCGGCACGAGCCGCAGCGTGGCGCCCGAGGCGACGAGCGACGGGAGCTGCGTCAGCGCCAGGTACGCGAACGGGCTCGACGCGTCGTAGTAGACGGCGACCTCGGCGCCCGGGGCCGCGGGCGGCACCTGCAAGGAGCGCGGGCCGCCCGGCGGCGGCTCCGCGTCGGGATCCCAGCCCTCGAGGATCGCCTCGATCCACGGCAGGCGATCCTGGCCCCAGACGAGGATCGGTGCTCGGTTCGGCCGCCGCGCGATCCACGCTGGCGCGCCGAAGATGCCGAGCGCGAGCGCCTCGTCGGTGCGGCGGCGCAGCTCCTCCTTGATGTCCGCGTCGTCGGCGCGGCTGCGCGCCGCGGCGACGTCGTCGGCCGGAACGCCCGCGGCGCGCAGCGCGCCTGCGATCACCTCGTCGCGCGTGATGTCCTCGCCGCGCTGCCAGTAGGCTGCGAAGAGCGCCTCGATCGCCGTCGGCCAGCGCTCCCGGGGCAGGGCGAGCAGGACCCGCAGCGCGCGGACCGTCCGCATCGGGTGCGCCGCTGGCATCCGGAACGGCTCGTCGAACACGTCCGCCCACCGGTGCATGTCGTGCAGATTGTGCGCAGCCTTGGCGGGCGACAGGGTCGCCAGCGGCCCGTCGCCCGTGCCGAGCCCCCGGAAGATCCCGCCCAGGAGCATCGGTCGCCAGTCGATCTTTGTCTGGAGCCGCGCCGCGCGCCGCGATGCGAGGTATGCGTACGGGCACGAGAAGTCAAACCAGAGCTCGAGCACGGCTGGGCGAGCCTGGGCTCACGCGCCTACCAGATCAAGGTGTTCCTGTGTGGGAGCGGTGTGGCAGAAGACGATGGAAGATCTTGGGGCTTTCGGTATCACAGCCGGGTCAGTAAACTGCGAAGAGTCCGAACATGGCCAAGTTGGTCGACGGCTTCAAAGACGGGCGCCCCGAGCTCGGGCGTCGGACGTTCTTGGTCCCAGAGAACCACTCCGAGGTGCTGGCGCTGCTTTATCACGAGCAGACGGGCATCGTCGGTGGCCTGCCGGTCGGGCCCGTGACGACCGACCCATTTGGTGCCCACGGCATCCGCATGTACCCCGACCAGGATCCGGTCGTGCTCGAGGAGACGCGTCGCTACTTCGAGAAGCTCGCCGAGCGGTTCTCGAATGATCTCCCAAAGGCCTAGGGCCGCCAGGTTCCGTCCAGCGCGCGCTGCTCGGGCGATGACCGCCGCGGCCGCCGCGCTCGCTGCCGCGTCGTGCAGCGGGACGCAGGCGCGCGAGACCGACGGCGGCTGCACGAAGGACGTCGATTGCCGGGCGCCCCGCGTCTGCGAGCGCCCGCCGGGGACCGGCGGCGCGGTGCCGCCGCACGGGCGGTGCGTCGATCCGCGATCCCCGATGGCTGCGGCCGCGCCCGGCGACGCTGCGAGCGCGGGCAGCGCCGCGCCCGCGGGCCCGGCCGCGCCGGTCGCCGGTCCGCCGCCGTTCGCGATGCAGGGCGGCGACGCGCGGCACACCGGGCGCCGGGGCGGCGCGGCGCCTCCGCGCGCGCCGAAGGAGCTGTGGAAGGTCGCGCTCGGCGGCGTGATCGCCGGCTCACCGACGATCGGGCCCGACGGCACGATCTACGTGACCTCGCACGCCGGGGCGCTCCACGCGATCGATCCCGCCGGCAAGCCGCGCTGGAAGCTGCCGATGGGCGATCGCTCGTGGAGCACGCCCGCGATCGCCGAGGACGGCACGATCTACGCCGGCAGCGACGACGATCACCTCTACGCGATCAAGCCCGACGGCGCGCTGCGCTGGAAGCTGCGGCTCGGCGCGTGCGATCCGCGGGGCTTTGGGCCCGAGTCGTCGCGCTGCGACGTCGACGGCGGCCCGACGCTCGGCCCCGACGGCACGATCTACGTCGGCGGTGACGGCATCCACGCCGTGTGGCCCGACGGCACGCTGCGGTGGAAGGTCGCGACCGCCGAGCACGTCGCGTCCGCGCCCGCGCTCGGCGCCGACGGCACCGTCTACGCCGGCAGCCAGGACGACGCGCTCTACGCGATCGGCCCCGACGGCGTGAAGCGCTGGGAGGTCCGCACCGGCGGCGACGTCGACGCGCCGCCCGCGATCGGCGCCGACGGCACGATCTACGTCGGCAGCGACGATCACGCGCTGTACGCGATCAGCCCCGACGGCGCCGTGCGGTGGAAGACCGTCACCGGCGCCGCGATCCGCGGCGGCGCGGCGGTCGGCGCCGACGGCACGATCTACGTCGGCTCGCTCGATCGCGCGCTGTACGCGATCGCGCCCACCGGCCAGGTCAAGTGGAAGCTCGCCGCCGCCGACAAGATCGTCGCGACGCCGGGCATCGCCACGAACGGCACGATCCTCGTCGGAGCCGAGGACGAGCACCTCTACGCCGTCGCCCCCGATGGCACGCTCCTGTGGCTGCTCGAGCTCGGCGCCGACGTCGACACGACGCCCGCGATCGCGCGCGACGGGACGATCTACGTCGCCGGCGACGGCGGCCACCTCCAAGCTTTTCGCTAGCCAGGCACTTTGCTAGCCAACGAGAAAGAATCACGCACATGACAATGATCGATCGGCAGGCTGTCCTCGACAGCCTGACCCGCCTGGTGACCCCGGGCATCAAGCTGACGGCGCTCGCCGACGAGCTCGGCGCGCGCAAGCACGAGTACGCCGAGCTGCGCTCCATTATGTTCGACCTCATCGAGGAAGGCATCGTCCACGTCCTCACGGGCGGCGCGTTCGCGCTCGCGCCCACCGGCCGCGCGAGCGACCCGCACGGCCGGCCGCCGCCCGCGCCGCCCGCGCCGCCCGCGCCGCGTGCCGCGCCCGCGCCCGCGCCCCGGCGCGTCGCGCCCAAGCGCGCCGCTGCTGCCTCCGCCGCGGCGCCGCCTCCGGGCACACGGCCCGCCGCGCGCAAGCCGTTGCTGCCGTGGGGCGGGCGGACCGCACCGGCCACGCCTGCCGCGGCCGCCGCGGCCGCCGCGCCCGCCGCGGCTCGGGCGCCGCAGCGCCGCGAGGAGTACGACCCCGAGACCGGCGAGACCCGCGTCGTCGAGATCCCCCGCGGCCTCGCCGTGACCGCCCGCGAGGGCACCGCGCTGCGCCCGCACCCCGAGGACGAGCGCACGATCGGCCGGATCACCGTCCACCCCGCCGGTTACGGCTTCGTGCAGCTCGAGGACGGCGAGACCGTGTTCGTGCCCGCGAAGTACCGCGGCAGCTCGCTCGACGGCGATCGGGTCGCCGTCGAGACCTGGCCCGGCGTGCGCGGCACCGAGGGCCGCGTCACCGAGGTCCTGGCGCGCGGCCGCGCGCGGCTGACCGGCATCCTGCGCCGCGTGAGCCGCGCCGTGTACCTCGAGCCCGACGATCCGCGGATCGCGGCGGACTACGGCCGCGTCGGCGTCGAGGACGCCTCGATCGGCAGGGACGGCGACGCCGTCGTCGTCGAGATCACGCGCTACCCCGACGCCGCGCGGCGGGTCCTCGAGGGCAAGCTGCTCAAGGTCCTCGGCGATCCCGACGATCCGCGCACCGAGATCGAGAAGATCCTCGCGTGCGCCGTGATCCCGCTCGAGTTCCCCGACGAGGCGCTCGCGCAGGCCAAGGTGACGCCGCAGGAGCTCGGGCCCGGCGACTTCGCCGATCGCATCGATCTGCGCGATCGCCAGTTCGCGACGATCGATCCCGAGACCGCGCGCGACTTCGACGACGCGCTGTGCATCGAGGACGGCCCGCACGGCGGCCCGCGCGTCTGGGTCGCCGTCGCCGACGTCTCGCACTACGTGCGCTGGAGCGACGCGCTCGACAAGGAGTCGACGATCCGCGGCGTGTCCGTCTACCTGCCGGACCGCGTGATCCCGATGCTGCCGCACCAGCTGTCGTCGCACATCTGCTCGCTCCTGCCGCAGGTCGATCGCTGCGCGATGGTCGTGCGGCTCGACTTCTCGTCGGACGGCGCCGACGGCGCGGACGTCTCGCTCATCGACGTCGGCTACGCCGCGGCCGTGATCCGCAGCAAGGCGCGCCTCGACTACGCCGGCGTCGCCGCCGCGCTCGGCGGCGACTTCCGCGGTCGCCGCGAGGAGTACCGGCCGTGGGCCGCCGAGCTCGCGCGGATGAACGTGCTCGCCCAGGCGCTGCGCGTCAAGCGGCGGGCGCGCGGCGCGCTCGAGCTCGAGCTCGCCGAGGCCAAGGTCGTGCTCGACGCCGACGATCCGCGGCTCGTGCGCGACGTCGTCAAGGCCAAGGGCGATCCGGCCGTCAAGCAGGCGTACCAGCTCGTCGAGGAGTTCATGATCGCGGCGAACGAGGCCGTCGGCCGGTTCTTCCGCGTGCGGGGCCTGCCGTCGGTGTGGCGCGTCCACGCGCCGCCCGATCCCGATCGCGTGGCGCAGCTCGTCGAGCTGCTCGGCGCGTACGGCATCCGCGTCGCCGCCGAGGAGGCGGCGACGCCGCTCGGCATGAAGCAGATCCTCGAGCAGATCAGCGACAAGCCCGGCGCGCAGGCGCTGTCGCTGCTCGTCCTGCGCACGCTGACGCAGGCCGTGTGGGACACCGTGCCGGTCGGCCACTTCGGCCTCGCCTCCGGCGACTACCTGCACTTCACGTCGCCGATCCGCCGCTACCCGGATCTGCTCGTGCACCGGCTGCTCAAGTACCACCTGCACCGCGACGGCCACCCCTCCGGTGGCGGCTACGCCAAGCCCCCGCCGCCGCTCGAGACGCTCACCGAGCTGGCGCACGCGTCGAGCGCGCACGAGCGCCGCGCGATGGAGGCCGAGCGCGAGGCCGTGGCCATGTACCGCGCGTACCTCATGCGCGATCAGGTCGGCCAGCGCTTCGAGGGCACCGTCTCGGCCGTGACGAGCTTCGGCGCGTTCGTCGAGCTCGACGAGCCGTACGTCGAGGGCCTGATCAAGCTCGAGTCGCTCGGCGACGATCAGTTCGAGTTCGATGACGTCCACATGCGCCTCGCCGGCCGGAAGACCGGGCTCGCGATCGAGCTCGGCGACCGCGTCACCGTCGAGATCAACAACGTCTCGGTCGTCCGGCGCCGGGTCGACTTCACGCTCGTCGCGAGCCACGCGCAGAAGAAGGTGGCGCGCCCCGGCAAGCGGCCCGCGAGCGCGGCCGTGCCCGCGCGCGGTGCTGCGCGCGAAGCCGCGTCCGAGGCGCGCCCCGCCGGGGTCGCGCAGCGCCGCAAGGCCGCGCGGGAGACCGAGCGCGCCGTCCGCGCCCACGTCGAGCGCGGCGCCGCCCCGCGCAAGCCCGGCGGTGCCGGTGCCGGCAAGCTCCGGCTCGGCGTCTCGCACCGCGGCATGCGCGAGCGCGAGGACGAGGCCGGCGGCACGAGCGGCACGAGCAGCAGCACCGGCAGCCGCCGGGGCGCCGCCAAGCCCGGCAAGAAGCGCGGCCGCTAGCCCGGCGCTAGCCCGGCGCTAGCCCGGCCCGGCGAATCGACATTCGCAATCTCTCCCAATCCGCAGCGCGGGAGTCGTCGTCCGGGCCGAGACTCCGACTCAGCCGTTGTACGGAGTTACGGCTTGCCGAACCATTCGATTGTGCCTTGGATGGGTCACGCGATGACCGTGGTCGAACAATTCGATTTCTTCGAGGGGTGGCGCGAGCGCCGGGGCGCGTGGTCGCTCGCAGGCTGCTTGACATCTGTGCAGTGTCCGCTGAGCATGGACAGTTGTGTCCGGTCTTATCGGACGAGGAGATGCAGTGCCCCTCACGCTCACCAATATCCCGCGGATCATGCGTGCCAATGGATGGCGACATGGGGCCGCGCTGCTGGAGACCTGGTTCTCGCACGGTGCCGCGGTGAAGCCGGAGTACGGCGCGCCGGTGACGGACGTGATCTCCATGGACTGGGCGCTCTCGTTCCGCCGGGTCCGCCAGGTCTATGACCACCTGATGCAGGAGCGGGTCTGGCTCGAGCCGGAGATCAAGCGCCGGATCGGGGACGTGCTCGAGCGGAGGAACCTGCTCCATGCCGAGGCGGTCTCGTTCGGCGACCTGGCGCGGCCGACCGAGGAGATCGACGCGGACTGCGTCCACGCTGCCCTGGTCAGGGGATGGCCTCCTCTGGATGATCTGTTCGCGGCGCTGGGCGACTTCAGCCTCCGCGTGGCGGTGGCGGGGACGGTGGAGCCCGTCTGGTGGACTCGAAGATCCGGCAGGAAGACGACCGAGCGGAAGCTCGTCGCGCACCGCGTGACCCTCACCGAGGTGGGCGTCTACGTGCGAGGCTCGTACGACTTCGACGGCGCGCGGTCTCTCGGCGCCTGGGACGAAGCGACCAACGCGGTGAGCTGGGGAGATCCGGCCGCCGGAGAGCTCGTGACCACCGCCCAGTTTCGGGACTGGCGGGACCGAAACCGCATGGGCGGCGACTTCCTCATCTACTCGGACGTGAAGCGGACCCGCCTGACGAACGAGAGCGCCCGCTCGTTCACCATCCAGGCGACCGACTGGCTCTTCGCCTGAGCGCCGGTGTCGCTCCGCGCCGGCTGTGCGGGTGGTCAGGCCGCGGCGCGATACCTGCTACGGCAGCCGGTCGAAGCGCACGCCCTGCAGCTGGCCGACGCCCACCGTGAACCCGGTGATGCCGCGCGGCGTGCGCGTGAACCGGAGCGTGACGCCATCGGCGACGCTCGAGAACTCGTCCTTGCGCGAGGCGGCGAGCGCGGCGTCGTACCTCCGCGGCCCGTTCGCGACGAGCGCGCCGTCCTTGATCGTCACGACCCACAGCGCGTTGAGCTCGGGTGCGTGGTACCGGCCGGCGTACGCGGCGAGGTCGGCCGCGCTCGGCGCATACGCCGCGGCCTCCTCGAATCTCTCGTCGACACCCATGCCGCGCACCGCGACCGTCCGCTTCGGGGGCACGCCGGCGAGCTCCACGATGATCTCCGGGCCCGCGATCTGGAACGTCCGCTTGCCGGTCGGCGTGAGCGGGATCGTCTGGCCGGCCGCGGTGATCGCGAGCCCCTCGCCGGCGCGCGCGACGGTGATGATCTCGGCGGTCTTGACGTTGCGGTAGCTGCCCACCCACACGTCGAGCTCGGCGGGCGTCAGCTTGACGGGCGCGGCCGACGTCGCGGCGTCGGGTGGCGCGAGCTGCTTGTCGAGCACGACGTCCGCGATCGCGCGCGCGAGCTGGCGCGGCTTCGCCGAGCCCGCGTTGCACAGCACGATGACGCTCGTGTGCAGCTTCGGGAACCGCTCGAAGTCGGAGCGGTAGCCGGCCCAGCCGCCGCTGTGCGAGACGGTGGGCTGGCCGCGGTACGTGCCGTGGAAGAGGCCGGCCGCGTAGTCGAGCTCCTTGCCGTCGGAGGTCTTGCCGCGCAGCTGCAGCCCGTCGACGAGCGCGCGCCCGCCGACCTTGCCGTCGTAGAAGTTTTCGTCCCACTTCGCGAGGTCGAGCACCGTGGTCTGCACGGCGCCGTCGCCGGTCTGCTCCCAGCCCGACATGTCGAGCTGCCAGCCGCCACCGCTCGGCTTCGGCGAGTAGCCGATCGCGCGGCCACGCACGACGCGTTGGTGCGAGTCGAGGACGCTCGAGCGCGCCATGCCGAGCGGCCTGAAGATCCGATCGCCGACGAGCTGCGCCATCGTCTGCTTGCTCGCGCGCTCGGCGATCTGCGCGAGCACGAAGTAGCCGGTGTTCGAGTACCTGTGCTGCGCGCCGGGCTCGAAGTCGACCCCCCGCTGGCGCGCGAGCAGCGCGAGCGTGTCGCGCACGCTCGCGACGTCCTCGGTCGACACGCCGGTCAGCTCGAACAGCGCCATGTAGTCGCGCAGCCCGCCGGTGTGGTGCAGCAAGTGGCGGATCGTGATCGGCGCCTTGCCGAGCTGCGGCAGCTCGGGGACATACTTGCGGATGTCGTCGTCGAGCTGCAGCTTGCCGTCGGCGGCGAGCAGCAGGATCACGGCGGCCGTGAGCTGCTTCGAGGTCGACGCGATGTCGAACACGGTGTCCGGCGTGATCGGCACGTCGCGCTCGAGGTCGGCCATGCCGTAGCCCTTCGCGTGAACGACCTTGCCGCGCACGACCACGGCGACGGCGCAGCCCGGCCCGTCCTTGTGCGTCCAGTCCTTCATGACGGCGTCGATCTTCTTGGCGTCGATCTTGGCGTCGATCTGCTGCGCGTCCGCGCCACGGAGACCTCCGAGACCGAAGCACAGGAGGAGGCTCGAGGAGACGACGGTCAGCCGCATCGCGGCACTATAGGCGCCGCTCAGCGCGCCGACAGCGCCTCGAGGAGCTTTCGGCGCGTGATCGGCTTGGCCACGAGGGCGCGCACGCCGAGCTCGCGGGCGCGCCGCCGGTGCTCCGGGCTCGCGCGCGAGGTGATGATGACGATCGGCGTGGTCTCGAAGCGCGCGTCGCGCCGCAGCCGCGCGATCAGCTCGAAGCCGCCGAGCTCCGGCATCTCGAGGTCGGTGACGACGAGGTCGTAGCGCGACTGCCGCGTCATCTCGAGCGCGTGCGCGCCGTGCTCGGCCACGTCGACGATCCAGCCCTCGCGGCCGAGCATGCTCGTCATCGCCTCGCGGATCGCGCGCGAGTCGTCGACAACGAGCGCCCGGCCGGCGAGCACGAGCGGCGCCGAGGTCGCGTCGGTGACCGCGACCGGCGGGGCGTCGGGGTACGCGCGGCGCACGAGCTGCGCCGGATCGAGGATGAGCTGGATCTTGCCCGAGCCGCTGATCGTCGCGCCCGCGTACAGCGTGAGCGGCGCGAGCAGCGGGCCGAGCGGCTTCACGATGATCTCGCGCGAGCCGACGATCCGATCGACCGTGCAGACCAGCGACTTGCCGCCGAACGAGACCACGAGGGCGGGGCGGCGCTCGGTCGGGCTGCCGTGCCCCAGGATGTGCTCGAGCCGGAGGATCGGCAGCTCCTCGTGGCGCACCTGCATGGTGAGCGCGCCGCTCTCGACGCTCGTCGTCTCGGCGACGTGGACCTGCGGGAGCGCGTAGACCTGGCCGCCGACCTTGAACAGCATCGCCTGCGCGAGCGCGGTCGACAGCGGCAGCCGCAGCGCGAACGTCGTGCCGCGCCCCGCCTGCGACGAGATCGTGACCTCGCCGCCCAGGCGCGCGACGGTCTCGCGCACGATGCCGATGCCGATGCCGCGGCCCGCCAGCTCGTCTGCGTCGCCGCGGATCGACACGCCGGTGTCGAGCAGCGCGTCGAGCACCTCCTGCTCGCCGGCGAGCCGCGCGCGGGCCGCGCTCCACTGCCCGGTGGCGACCAGGCGCTCGCGCAGCGTCGCGGTGTCGATGCCGCGCCCGTCGTCGGAGACCTCGAGCACGAGCAGGTTGCCGTCCTGGCGCGCGCGGATCGTGATCACGGCCGCCGGCGGCTTGCCGCACGCGGCGCGCTCTGCGGGCGGCTCCACGCCGTGCGCCACCGCGTTGCGCAGGAGCTGCGTCACCGGGTCGACGAGCTGCTCGGCCACCGCCTTGTCGAACTCGGTCTCCTCGCCGAGCGCCCGCAGCTCGACGCGCAGGCCGGTGGCGCGGCGGAGCGCCCGCAGCGTGCGCGCGGCGTGCGCCATCAGCCGGCGCGCCGACTCCATGCGGATCCGCACGAGCCCGCGCTGCAGCTCGCCGATCGTGCGCCGCAGCGCCTCGATCTCGTCGAGGAGGTGCGCGGTCGTCTGGCTCAGCACGGCCGACTGGCCGGCGAGATCGTTCTCCGTCGCGATCAGGATCGAGCGCGTGGGCATGCCGGGGCCGCCGAGCGCGTCGTGCAGCGTCTGCCGCGTGCGCGAGAGGTCGCGCGCCAGCGTGCGCAGGAGCTGGACGCGCCGCTCGATGCGCGTGCGATCGAACAGGAGCTCGCCGGCATTCGACATGAGGTCGTCGATGCGCTGCGGCTCGACGCGCAGCCACGCCTTCGGCTCGTGCCCGGCGGCGCCCTCGGCCGGCGACTCGCCGAGCGTCTCCGTCACCGGGCCGCGCGCCAGCGCGCCGAGCGGATCGGCGAGGAGCTCCGCGCGCTCGCCCAGGAGCGGAGGCGGGATCGTCGCGTCGTCGCGGCGGGGCAGGAGCGGAGGCGGGATCGTCGCGTCGGCGCGGCGGGGCGAGAGCGGGGGTGGGATCGGGGGTGGGATCGAGTCGCCGCCGCGCTCCGGCCGCGCGAGCCGATCGATGAGGCCGCGGATCCGCTCGGCCGCCGCGCCGGTGCCGTCGGCGTCGCTCTCGTCGAGGTACCCGCGCAGCCCGTCGGTGATCTCCACGAGCTGCTCGCCGGTCGCCGGCTGCCACAGCGCCATGTCGCGGCCGAGCGCGGCGAGGGCACTCTCGAGGCGGTGCGCGAGATCGACCATCGCCGGCAGGCCGACCGTGCCGGCCGCGCCCTTCAGCGTGTGCGTCACGCGCATCATCTCGGTCAGCGTCTCCGCCGATGGCCGCGCTGGGCCGCCGGCGAGCACGCGCGCCGTCATCGTCTCGAGGCCGTCTTGCGCCTCGGCGCGGAAGAGCTGGCGCAGCATCGCCAGCTCCTCGGGATCAAAGTCGAGCTCGCTCTCCGCCATCGCCTCACCTCGCCTGGTCTACGCACGCCCGCTGAGCGGCGGTGGATCGGCCGCCGCCGAGCCGGCCTCGGTCACGAGCGCCATGGCGCTCCGCACGAGCCGCGCCGGATCGAGCAGGGTCAGCGCTCGGCCGGCGGCGTCGCGCACCGCGCCCTCCGCCTCGAACAGCGACGCGACGCGTTCGACCTGATCGACGCGGAGCGCGCACACCACGCCCTCGATATCGAGGACGAGCGCGCTGTCACCCTGGCGGGCGGGCGCCCCGAGCGGGCCGCCCAGGAGCGACCCGAGATCGATCACCGGCAGGATCGTGCCGTGCAAATTGCAAACGCCGCCGAGCACGGGCGGCGCCGTCGGCACGTTCGTCACGAAGCCGAGGCTGACGACCTCGCGGACCCAGCGGAGCTCGAGCGCGTAGCGCGCGGCGCCGATGGCGAACACGATGACGTTGCGGAGCTCGGCCACGGCCCGCAGCATACCCCGAGGCCGCAGGGCGGCTCGGCCGGGAGGATGGCGCGATCCCGCCGGGGGCGCCGGGCCGGCGCTACGACGCGGCCTTGCTCTCGAGCACGAGCTCCGGGCGCGCCCGGTGCTCGACGACCTCGCGCGTGACCACGCACTCCTTGACGCCGGTCAAGGACGGGATCTCGTACATCACGTCGAGCATGACCTCCTCGAGGATCGCCCGCAGGCCGCGGGCGCCCGAGTTGCGGCGCGCGGCCTCCTCGGCGATCGCGGTCAGCGCGTCGGGCCGGAAGTTCAGCTTCACGCCCTCGAGCTCGAACAGCCGGTGGTACTGCTTGGCGAGCGCGTTCTTGGGCTTCCAGAGCACCTCGGTCAGCGCCGCCACATCGAGCGCGTCGCACGAGACGATCACGGGCAGGCGGCCCATGAACTCGGGGATCATGCCGAACTTGATCAGGTCCTCGGTGCGGGCCTGACGCCGCAGCGCGTCCTTGTCATCCTCGGCCGTCGAGACCTGAGCGCCAAACCCCAGGCCCCGCTGGCCGGTGCGGCGGCGGACGATGTCCTCGAGGCCGTTGAACGCGCCGCAGCAGATGAACAGGATGTCCGTCGTATCGATCTGGATCAGCTCTTGCTGTGGCCGGTTGCGGGCGCCGTCGGGCGTGATCGTGGCGGTCTTGCCCTCCAGGATCTTGAGCAGCGCCTGCTGCACGCCCTCGCCGGAGACGTCGCGCGTCGGCGACGGGGTGCCGCCCTTCCGGGCGATCTTGTCGATCTCGTCGATGCAGATGATGCCGCGGGCCGTCTTCTCGACGTCCCCGCCGGCGGCCCGGAACAGCGCCTTCACGACGCTCTCCACGTCCTCGCCGACGTAACCGGCCTCCGTCAGCGTGGTCGCGTCAGCGATGGCGAACGGGACGTCCAGCTTCTTGGCGAGCGTCTGGGCCAGGAGCGTCTTGCCCGACCCGGTCGGGCCGATCAAAAGGATGTTGCCCTTCTGGAGCTCGACGTCGGTCTGCTTCCCCCGCAGCCCTATGCGCTTGTAGTGGTTGTAGACGGCGACGGCGAGTGCCCGCTTGGCGTCCCGCTGGCCGACCACGTAGCGGTCCAGCTCCTCGACGATCGCCCGTGGCGGCGGGTACTTGGGTCGCTCCGACGCCTCTTCTTTCGCCAGGATGTCGTTGCAAAGAGTCACGCACTGATCGCAGATGAACACGCGTGGTCCGCTGATGAGCTTCCGGACCTCGCGCCGCTGCTTTCCGCAGAAGGAGCAGTGGAACTCTTCCATCCAGCGCCAATTCTTACATGTTCATGGGCCCTGGCAACAGACCCGGCTCCCCGAAGTGAGGTGAGAGGCACCCACACCGTGCGGTGACTCTTGCTCGGGAGCGCGGAAGCGGGGATCACTGCCTCGTGCGAGCCGTCGTCATCTGCGCGGAGCCCGAGCGTGCGGGCGAGCCCGGCACCGTCGCGGTGCTGCTCGGCGAGCTCGGCTGCCGAATCACGCTCGGTCGCTTCGACCTGGGCGGCCTCGATCTCGACGAGCTGGCGGCCCGGCCGCCCACCGTCGTGGTCGTCGAGGCCGGCGACGACGTGGCCCGCGCGCAGAAGTCCATCAAGCGGCTCCGGGATGAGGGGCCCCTGGTAGAAGTTCCGATCCTGATCGCCGTGACCGTGGCCCGCCTGCCGGCGCTCGATTTCTCGATCGGCTTCGACGATTTTGTGCTCATGCCGCTGATCCCGGCCGAGCTCTACGCGAGGATGCGACAGCTCGACTGGCGCACCGCGACCTTCGGGTCGGACGAGATCCTCAAGATCGACGATCTCGTGATCGACATTGCTGGCTACGAGGCGCGGCTGGCCGGGCGCCGGATCGAGCTCACGCACCAGGAGTTCGAGCTGCTGCGGTTCCTCGCCCAGCACCGCGGACGCGTGTTCACCCGCGAGGCGCTGCTGGAGCGGGCCTGGGGGTACCGCTACGCCGGCGGGACGCGGACGGTAGACATCCACGTACGGCGGGTGCGAAGCAAGCTCGGGGAGGCGGGATCGATGATCGAGACTGTCCGCAACGTCGGATACAAGCTGCGCGGGTAGTGTAGAGTCAAGGCGTGGCGGGGCGAGCCTCGATCGTCGGCGCTGCGGTGACGCACGTCGGGAAGGTGCGCGACCACAACGAGGATGCGCACTTCTTCGACGTGGACGCGGGGCTGTTCGTGGTCTGTGATGGGATGGGCGGCCACGCGGCGGGCGAGGTCGCGAGCGCGCTCGCGGTCAGCACGGTCCGCGCGCGCTGGCTCGACGTGCACGTGCGCCGGCTCGCGGACGCCTGGCTCGTGCAGGGCACCGCCGAGACGCGCAAGCAGCTGTTCGGCGCGCTCCGCGCCGGCGTGGTCGCCGCCCACGATCTGATCATCGCCGAGGGCAACAAGGACGAGGCGAAGTCCGGCATGGGCACCACGCTGGTCGGCGCGCTCGCCGTCGGCAACGAGCTCGTGTTCGCCCACGCCGGCGACTCGCGCGCGTACCTCGTGCGCGACGGCATCGCGATGCAGCTCACCGAGGACCACACGCTGCTCTCGCGCCTGCTCGCGGCCGGGATCGACGTCGACGTCTCCGGCGAGGGCGCGCGGTTCCGCAGCATGCTCACGAACGCGCTCGGCATCGGCCAGGAGTGCAAGGTGGCCACGTTCGTGGTGCCGCTCGCCGACGGCGACCGCTTCCTCCTGTGCAGCGACGGCATCAGCGAGTACGTCCCCGAGGCGGAGGTCGGCACCGTGCTCTCGTTCGAGCCGACCCCGGTGCGCGCGGCGGAGCGGCTCGTCCAGCTGGCGCTCGCGCGCGGGGGCGCCGACAACGCGACCGCGCTCGTCATCGGCGTGGTCGAGGCCGGCGTGACGCGGCGGTCGTCGGAGCACCGCCGCCTCGACGAGGACGCGATCCAGCGCTGCCCGCTGTGGGCCCCCAAGATCACGCCGCAGCAGCGGCTGCGCGCGCTGCGCATCGCGATCCAGCGCGATCACCAGGCCGGCGACCGCATCCCGGCGCACACGCTCGGCGATCGCGTCGCGTGGATCGTGCTCGAGGGCGCGCTCACGTACGAGGGCAGGGAGCGCGGGCCGGGCACGCTCATCTACCCCGAGTCGCTGATCAACGGCGCGCCGGTGCCCGACCGCAACGCGCTGGCGATGGCGCGGAGCGACGTCCGCGCGCTCGCGCTGCGCGCCGACGACTTCCGCGAGCTGTGCGACGACGACGTCGAGCTCGGCGAGACGCTGCTCGAGACGGTGGGCGCGCTGCTCGCGTCGGCGAGCCGCCGGCCGGGCCGGATCACGCGCGTCGGCTCGCGGGCCGACACCGAGGCCGAGCGCGCGCCGTCGAACTCGGACGTGATCGAGCCGCCGCCGCCGGTCATGGCGCCGCTGCCGATCTCGGCGCGGTCCTCGTCGACGGCGCAGGACAAGGCGCAGGACAAGGCGCAGGACAAGGCGCAGGGGCGGCCCGGGCCGCGCCCGCCGACGCCTCCGAGCGGGACCCCGCGGGCGGCGACGCCGCCGTCGGGTACGCCGTCGCGCCCGCCGCCGCAGCCGGCGCCGACGCGCCCGTCGAAGCCGGGCATGCCGGCCGCCGACCCGCGCACCCCGCTGCCGCCGCGCGTCCCGCCGACCCGCGTGACGCCGTCCGGCATGGCGGCGGCGCGCGAGCCGGGCCCGTCCGACACCGAGACCGACGTGCTCGCCGAGGACATCACCGAGATCTCCGTCGAGGGCGGCTCGGGGCCGGTGTCGCGCGGCCGCCGCGCGCCGAGCGAGCCGGAGATCGAGACGTTCTACGAGGCGGTGGACGTCGAGGCCCCGGCGCTGCCGGCGCCGCCGGCGCCGCCGGGCCCGGGTGACACCGTCGACCTCTCGGCGGATGAAGACGAGTTCGCCGAGATGACCGTCTCCATCGAGTCCATCGACGAGGGCAGCGGGCGCGTCGAGCGGGTCACCGACTCGCACGACTCGACGATGACCCTGACGCTCGACGAGGACATCGATGGGGAGACGGTCGCGGAGATCAGGGACGACATGGCGGAGGAGGAGCCGACGCGGGCCAACGTGAGCACCGCCGACGACGCCGCCGCGGCGTCGAGCGCGAGCGCGACGCCGGATCACGGCCGGAAGAAGAGCTAGCCGCCGCTGGGGGCCGCCGGGCCGTCGCGGGCCGCCGCTACGGCCGGCTGTACTCGGTGAGCGTCATCACCACGTCGCCGAGCTCGGTCTGCGCCGTCACCTGGAGCGGCACGCGATCGGCATCGTCGGACAGCCAGACCCGGAACGTGCGCGTCGGCTTGGTCGACTCGACGCTGAGGTCGCGCCGCGCGCGGTACGAGGTGCCGTCGAACATCACGGCGCGGCGGTTGCCGACGGCCGAGCCGATCGTGCCCTCGCCGGCGTACTTCACGTCGACGCGCCACAGCCGCCGCCCGCCGACGACGAACACGGTGCGCGTGGTGCCGGGCGCGGCCTTCCAGCCGCGGACCTGCGCCATCGCCGAGTGCGCGTCGTGGAGCGCGTTCGTGCCGAAGTCGATCTTCGTGGTCTGCGGCGTGGCCTCGGCGGTGCGCCGGTACGTCACGGTCGCGACGGTGCCGCTGAACGTCGCGGTCGCGGTGGTCCGCTTGTCGCCCATCACGACGTCGGTGTCGACGGAGATCGGCTGGCCGGTGTCGGCGTCGATCACCGTGGTCGCCTCGTCGACGATGTTCTTGACGAGCGCGGCCGCGCCGGCCGTGGCGGCGCGGGACTTGACGACGATCGCGCGCCGCCCGCCGACGGCGCCGATCTCGCCGACGGCGAGCTGCGCCTCGCCGACGAGCACGCCGCCGAGCTGGACCTCGAATGCCATCGCCTCGCCGGGGAAGAGCCCGAGGCTCCGATCGTGCGCGATCGCGGGCGCCCCGGGCGCTGTCTGGGCGGTCATCGCCTCCGCGCCCGCGCACCCGGCGAGCGCGGCCGCGAGCATGAGGCGGCGGGCCGACATCTCTCATGGATGAACGAAGATGGGGTCGTCCGCAACAGTGGTAGCGTCGCCGCGTGGGCACCATCACCAGGTTGGGCATCACGCTCGGCGACCCGGCGGGTATCGGGCCAGAGATCATCGCGGCCGCGCTCCACACCGTGCCGCCCGCGTGGCGGTCGCGCATCACGATCTACGGCGATCGCGTCCCGCTCGAGCGCGGCGCCCAGGTGGTGGGTGTGCCGCTGCCGGAGGACCTGGCGATCGTCGGCGACGGCCTCGGCGACGCCGCCGTCCCGGGCAAGCCCGACGAGCGGGCGGGCGCGGCGCAGGCCGCCTACCTCGAGGCGGCGGTGGCGGCGGCGCGGCGCGGCGAGCTGGCGGCGCTCGTCACCGCGCCGATCTCGAAGACGTGGGCCCGCCGCGGGGGCTTTGCGTTCCTCGGCCACACCGAGATGCTCGCGGAGCGCCTCGGCGCGACTGACGTCGCGATGCTGTTCGCCGGGCCGCGGCTCAAGGTCGCGCTCGCGACGGTCCACCGCCCGCTCGCCGAGGTCGTCGGCGATCTCAGCACCGAGCGCATCCGCACCGTGGTCGAGCTGGTCGTCGCGTCGCTCGTGACCGATTTCGGCATGGCCGCGCCGCGCGTGGGCGTGGTCGGCCTGAACCCGCACGCGGGCGAGGACGGCCTGCTCGGCGACGAGGACGCCGACATCATCGCGCCCGCCGTCGCCGCCCCGTGCCCGCCGGCCGCGCTGTTTGGCCCGCTCGTCCCCGACGCGGCGTTTCGCGACGCCGTCCACGGCCGCTACGACGCGCTCGTCGCGATGTACCACGACCAGGGCCTGATCCCGGTCAAGCTCATCGACTTCGACGAGTCGGTGAACGTCACGCTCGGCCTGCCGATCGTGCGGACGTCGCCGGATCACGGCACGGCCTACGACATCGCCGGCACCGGCCGCGCGCGCCCGATCTCGATGCAGCGCTCGATCGCGCTCGCGATCGAGATGTCGACGCGGCGCGCGGCGAAGGCCGCCGGCTAGAACAGCGCGCGCAGCGCGTCGGCGTCCGAGATGATGACCTTGCGGCCCTCCGTCTGGATCAGCCGCTTGCGCTTGAACTGCGACAGCGTGAGGGACACGGTCTCGCGCGTCGATCCGATCAGGTTCGCCAGCTCCTGGTGCGTGATCTTGAGCGCCACGAGCGTGCCGCGCGCGTCGTCGACGCCGTACTCGCTGGCGAGCTTCACGAGCAGCTCGGCGAGCTTGCTCGAGACGTCGCGGAACACGAGCGCCTCGACCTTGTTCTCGAGCTCGCGGCGCCGGACGATCATGAGGCGCGTCATCGCGAGGCCGAGCTGCGGGTGGCTGCAGATCAGCTCCTCGAAGTGGACGCGATCGATCTCCGAGAGCAGCGCGTTCTCGACGGCCTCGGCCATCTCGGTGCGCGGGCCGCCATCGAGGAGGCAGCTGTCGCCGAACAATTCGGCGGGGCCGTGGTACGCGAGCGTCAGCGACTTACCGTCGCGCGTGACCTTGCTGACCTTGATTCGTCCGCCGTGTACGAAGAACAGCGAGCGGCCGGGATCCCCAGGCAAGTAGACGACATCGCGGCGGCGCGCTTCGCGCAGCTCCACGCGCTCCGCCATACGGGCGATCGCATCCGGACCGAGATCCGCCAAGAGAGGAACCTTCCGGAGGTACCAGAGGACGCGTTTCGGATCAGGCACTTGTGAATTGTATCAAAGCTCTCATCTCATCGTGCGGACGTTTTATAGCCTACGAAAACCATTCTGATCCCCGCTGTACCTTACGGTTTACAGACAGATATCGCCAGGTTCCGGAGCTGCCGTGATCCGGATCGTGGCCTCGCGCCAGCCGGGATCGCGCGCCATGCGCTCGGCGATGGGCACCACGACGAGATCCTCGATCGTGCGCCGGAGCGGCCGCGCGCCGAGCTTCGGATCGTGGCCGAGCTGCGCGAGCCGCGCGCGGGCGGCGGGCGTCATCTCGAGGCGGAGGCTGCGGGCGACGAGCCCGGGGCGGCGGCGCAGCTTCTCGAGCTCGAGCTCGACGATCTTCTCGAGCGCGGCGGGCCCAAGCGGCCGGAACGAGACGACCGAGTCGATGCGGCCGAGCAGCTCGGGCCGGAAGAACGCGCGGATCGCGCCGGCGTGATCCGCGGTCTCGGCGGGTGCCGACGAGAAGCCGGCGGGCCGCGGATCGGCGGCGCCGAGGTTCGTCGTCATCACGATCAGGGCCATGCGGAAATCGACGAGCCGGCCGAGCGCGTCGGTCAGCCGGCCCTCGCCGATCACGCCGAGCAGGAGGTCGAACGCTGCGGCGTCGGCCTTCTCGATCTCGTCGAACAGGACGACGGAGAGCGGCTGGCGCCGGATCCGATCGGCGAGGCTCGTGCCGGCGGGCGATGGCGTGATGAGGCGCGCGATCGCGGCGCCGGTGACGAGCTCGCTCATGTCCACGCGCACGAGCCGCTCGGCGTCGCCGAACAGGTAGCGCGCGAGCTGCTTGGCGAGCTCGGTCTTGCCGACACCGGTCGGACCAGCGAACAAGAGCGCGCCGACGGGGCGCTGCGGGTCGTCGAGGCCGGCCTTGAGGCGCGCGATCACGCGCGCGGCGACGTCGCACGCGTGGTCCTGGCCGATGACGCCCTTGCGCAGCGCGGCGGCGATCGCCGCGGTGTCGAGCGGGTGCTCGGGGGAGAGCAGCTCGACGGGGAGGCCGGACCACGCGGCGAACGCCTGCGTGACGGCGTGGATCGAGAGCTCGGGCGGGGGCTCGCCGCCACCCGCGCGGGCGGCCGCCCGCAGCGCGAGGTAGTCGACGAACGCGAGCGCCTTGCCGGGGAGCGCGGTGTCGCGGCGGAACGCGCCGAGCAGCTCGACGAGCCGGCGTGCGCCGTCGTGGCCGAACGCGACCGGCGGCGCCTGCCGCTGGCCGTACGGCTCGAGCAGCGCGATCGCCTGCGCGGGCGTGGCCTCGGGGACGCGGACGACGCGCAGCGCGTCGACGAGCGCCGGGAAGCGCTGGCGCGCGCGCACGAGCTCGGCCTCGTCGCACTCGGCGACGAGCGACAGCGCGCCGCCGACGACGGCGGGTGCGAGCAGCTCGGCGATCGACGCGCCGTCGCTCGCGGGCGCGAGGATATCGGCGAGCCGGTCGACGAACAGGACGTCGCTGCCCTCGGCGAGCTCGGCGACCAGATCGAGGCAGCGCTGCTGCCACATGCCGAGGTAGATCATGCCGGCGACGATGCGGTCGGCGCTCGTCGCCCACAGCCGGCGCCGGCGGGCGTTCTTGCCGCGGCTCCGGTCGAGCAGGCCGCGCGCGAGCCGCCGCACGAGCGCGGTCTTGCCGGCGCCGCGCGGGCCCACAAAGAGCAGGCTCGGCAGCCGCTTCTCGTCGAGCAGCGGCGCGAGCTGGTCGTAGAGCGGATCGACCCCCACGGTGGGGCGCAGCCGGCCGGCGCGCGCGAGCGCGACCCAGTCCTCGGCGACGGCCTCGAGGTTTGGCGCCGGATCGGCGTCGTGCTCGCCGCGCGCGCCGCCGCGCGTGGGCACCTCGATCGGCTCCCACGCCAGGATCTGCTCCTCGGGCTCGCGGCGCAGATCGTAGAGCGAGGCCGGCGTGTCGCCGACGAGCGCCGCGAACACGAGCGAGCGGATCGTGTCGGGGATGGAGTCGAGATCCTCGGCGACGACGGACCAGTCGAAGCGCGGCACGATCACGCGGTAGAGCGGCACGCCCTCGAGCTTGGCGGCGGCGTACGCGAGCCGGATCGGCACGGTGGCGCGCGCGATCACGTAGCCGCGTGGATCGGGCCGGCCGGGGTGGATGTCGACCTCGACGCGGCGGAGCTCCAGCTCCTCGGTCCACAGGTAGCGCTCGAGGTTGTCCTCATCCTCGGTGATCAGCGCGGCCTGCGGGATCAGCCGGCGCAGCGCGGTCTCGGCGCTGTCGGCCATCGCCGCGGGCGGCGGCGGCTCGAACAGGAGGCGGTAGCGGCGGAGCAGCACGGCCGACCAGAGATCGCCGTGGTGGCGCGTCAAAAACACGCGGAAGGTGCCGCGCTTCATGGCCGCGCCTCCTCGCCGGGGCCGCGGGGGCCGGCGCCCGCGACGCGGCTCCACGCCAGGTGCCACGCGCGCCGGATCGCGAGCACGAGATCGCGGGCGGTGCCGCGATCGACCCAGCCGGTGGCGAAGTCCTCGATCTCGACGCCGTACGGCTCGCCGGGCCGCAGCGGCTCCCGATACGTGAGCGTGCGCGTCACCGGCAGGAGCACGTCGGGGTTCGGCGGCAGCGCGCCGCCCTGCTCGAGGACGCGCTCGAGCTCGGCGCGGCCGGCGGCGTGCGCGCGCAGGACGGCGTCAGGTTGCTCGCGCGCGCCGGGCCGGAGCTCGACGCGCACGACGTCGGGCTCGGCGGCGGCGGCGCGGATCATCCACGTGCCGTGATCGCCCTCGAGCGCCGCGCGCACGAACAGGCCGCGCAGCGTCAGCGCGATGTCGCGCGCGCGGCCGAGCTCGACGGCCTTGCCGCGCGCGCTCTCGGGGATGGGCGGCGCGAGCTTGCCGAGCGCGAACTGGCGCAGGAGCGCCAGGCCCTCGGCGTCGGCCTTGAGCGCGCGCACGGTGCCGCCGGCGTCGATGCACGCGAGCTCGTCGATCCAGGCGGGGTCCGCGAGCGCCGTCGCGGCGATCGCGAGGCCTGCGGCGTCGGCGGTGGCGCCGACGCGGCTCAGCACCACGGTCACGGCGTGGGCGTCGGGATCGAGCAGGGTCGGCAGCGCGCGCTCGATCAGGAGCGCCTCGGCGATCGCGGCGAGCAGCGCGTCGCGCGCGGCGGGCGGGCGGTGCGCCTGGGGCGGCGGGCGCACGACGCGCGTGCGCGGCGGGATCTTGAGCCACCGATCGCCGCCGATCTCCTCGTAGACGGGGTCGTCGTGATCGCCGGCGCCCAGGTCGTCATCATCGTCGTCATCGTCGTCGTCGTCGTCGCCGCGGGCCCGGCGCGGCGCAGGGCGGCCGCCGCGCGCGGGTGCGGGCGCGGCCCGCCGCTCGCTGCCGCCGAGGAGCTCGGTGAGCCGGGCGAGCCGCTGCTCGAGATCGTCGACGTAGAACCGCACTTCGCCCTGCGCCTCGCGCCGCGCGCGGCCCAGGATCGGGGACGCGCCGGCGCGCCGGAGCGCCGCGAGCGCGGCCGCGATCGGCGCCTCGAGCGCCGCGGTGGCGAGATCGAGCGCGCCCTCGAGCAGGTACGGCCCCAGCACCGCGGTCCGCTCCTGCATCGGCTCGAGCGCCGCGATCATCTGGCCGGCGTCCTCGGTGATCCGCACGATGCGCAGGCGCGCGGGCGGCGCGCTGGCGAGCAGATCGGTCAGCGTGCCGCCGATCTTGTCCTCGAGCCAGCGCTTGACGGTGCGCGCGCCGTAGCGCGGATCGAACGCGTCGGTGACGGCGCGCCGGCGGATCGCGGTCCCGGCGTAGACGAACGTGTTGCGCTCGCGCAGCCCGCGCCGCGCCAGGAGCTTGGCGAGCTCCTTGTCGACGACCTTCGCCGCGACCTCGGGCGTCAGCGGCTCGAACGGCACCACCTGATCGATCCGGTTGAACAGCTCGACGGGGAAGAACTCGCGCACCGCGCGCGCCACGTCGGCGAGGACCCGGTCGCGCGTCTCGCCGAAGCCGATCGGCGACGCGTTCTTCGAGCCGAGGTTCGACGTCATGATCACGACGGCGCTCGCGAAGCTCGCGACGTCGCCGGCGGCGTCGGTGAGCCGGCCCTCGTCGAACAGCTGCAAGAGGAGGTGCAGCGCCTGCGGGTGCGCCTTCTCGATCTCGTCGAGCAGGACGACGCAGAACGGCTGCGCGCGCACGCGCGACGTGAGCAGCCCCTCGGGGTTCCACCGATCGCCGATCAGGCGCGCCACCGCGTCGTGGCCGGACAGCTCGCCCATGTCGACGCGCAGGAGGCGCTCGCCGCCGCCGTAGAGGTACTCGGCGATCGCGGTCGCGAGCTCGGTCTTGCCGGTGCCGGTGGGGCCGGTGAACAGCATCACGTGGATCGGCCGGTGCGGGTCGGCGAGCCCGGCGCGCACCTTGAGGATCACGTTCGCCGCGGCGCGCGTCGCGGCGGGCTGGCCGATCACGCGCCGCGCGAAGGCAGCCTCGACCTCGGCGGCGTCGAGCGGCTCGTCGAGCGAGATCAGCTTCGGCGACAGCCCGGTCGTGCGCGCGACGTGATCGAGCACGTCGGCCGGCCCGATCTCGGCCTTGCCGCCGCCAGCGCCGCCAGCGCCGCCAGCGCCGCTGCGCTCGGCGGCGCCGCGCTCGGCGACGCGCCGCACGATCTCGATCGCCACGCCGGGCCGCGCGCGCCACGGGAACAGCGCGGCGCCGAGCTCGGTCGCGGTGCGCGGCGCGAACGGGTGCAGCGCGATCGGCAGCCGCAGCTCGAGCGCGCGGACCTCGTGCAAGAGGAGCTGCGCGGTCTCGCTCGGCGACGCGGCGGGGACCGTCACCGCCGCCAGCGCCTCGGCGAGGCCAGGCGCATCGCGCTCGAGGCGCGCGTGCTGCTCGGGCGTCAGCTCGGCGATGATCGCGAGATCGCCGCGGCGGACGGGGCCGCGGAAGAAGTCGGCGAAGCTGCGCTCGCTCTGGCGCGACTGGCCGAGCCGGCCCCACAGGTGGAGATCGTCGACCCAGAGGATCGCGCGGTGCTTGCGCGCCTCGTCGAGCACCGACAGGCAGCGCTCCTCCCACTCGCCGAAGCCCGACATGCCGGCGATCAGTCGCTTGCCGGTGAGCCGCCACACGTGGAACACGCGATCGAGGTTCTTGTGGAGCGGGTAGCCGTCCTCGACGAGACGATCGGCGATCCACCGCTGGATCAGCGACGTCTTGCCGGAGCCGGGCGGGCCGATCACGGCGACCGAGCGCGGGCGCGGGCCGCCGAGCAGGTAGCTCAGGCGCTCGCGGTACGGCGCGCGCGGCACGACGGCGCGCGCGGCGCCGGCCTCGCCGCTCGCGTCGTCGCTCGTCAGCCGCTGCGTCTCGTCGGTGGCGAGCTGGCTCAGCACGCGCCCCAGGCGCGGCGCGCTCGCGCGGACGCGCGGATCCTTCTTGCGCGACGGCAGCTGATCGAGGAGCGAGTGCGGCTCGGCCGAGAACGCGATCTGCACCAGGCGGTCCTTGCCGTTCGAGAGCAGCGCCTGCACGACGCCCTCGGAGAGGCGCTTCCAGTGGTGCCGGAAGAAGACGGTCGCCATGTCCGCGACGTCGCTGCGCGCGTCGACGACGAACCACTCGTCGCGCCGCGCCGGGTGGTAGACGAAGAGCCGCTGCTCTTCGGGGCCGGTCCAGCGCGGCTCGACGATGAGCGCCGCGGTGCCGTGGACGCGGCCGCCCTCGAGCTTGAGATCCACCGGCACCCGCACGAGCTCGGTGCCGAGCGACAGCTGGAACAGCTCCTGCTCGCTCGGCGGGACGCGCCGCAGGACGTTGCGGAGCTGATCGATCAGGCGCTCGCGCAGCTTGGCGTCGCCCTGGCCCGAGACGTTGGCCTCGTAGCGCGCCGGGATCAGCGAGATCCACTGCTCCGTGCCGGAGTCCTTCTCCTTGGCCTTGTAGACGCCGACGGTGAAGTTGATCCTCACGCGCCCGGCTCCTCTCCGCCGTCGGCGTCGCCCGGCGCGGGCGCGGACACGGGGCGCGCCCACCGCCACAGCGTCTCGAGCTGATCCTCGCGGAGCGCCGCGAGCAGGCGCTGCACGGCGGCCTCGGAGAGCCGCGCCGGCAGCTCCTTCCACGGCACGTCGAGCTCGTCGCCCTCGACGAGCGTGCGCCCCTCGCCGGTGACCGTGGCCTCGCGCATCGGCGCGCCGCGGGCGGCGCGCGGCGTGGGCGGGCCGGGGAGCTTCCGCCACTGGGCGTCGTCGAAGTCGGCCGCGGGCTCGAGCAGATCGACCCAGACGTGCGCGGGCTCGCCGGCGAGGCCGTGGAAGCGGTGCAGGCCCTCCTCGAGGCCGAACAGGAGGTCGGCGCCGGAGCCGGCCACGCGCACGAGCGCCGCGGTGACCGCCCGCGACGGCAGGTGCTCCTCGACCCACGGGAGCTCGCGCGCGGGCCCCCACGGCAGGGGCCAGCCGGGCGGCGCGTCGCCCCAGATGTGGAGGTAGCCGCGGAAGCCGTACGCCGCGGCGGCCTCGAGCGTGGCGCGCACCCACGTGGTGACGGCGGCGCGCGCGTCGGGCGAGTGCACGAGCAGGGTCGCGCCGGGGTTCACCGTGTACATCGCGGTGAGGAGCCAGAACAGCTCGCGGCGGAACCGGGCGCGCTGGGCGATCGCGCCGTCGATCAGATCGATCGCGTCGACGTCGCGCGCGAGCGCCTCGAGGCACAGCTCCTCGGCGGTGCGCAGCTCCGCCTGGCACCCCGCGCACGCGGCCCACCGCGCGGTGAGGCGCGCGTGCTCGCTGTAGAGCCGCGCGATCGCCGGCCCGGGCATGGGCTGCTTGCCCTTCTTCTTCTGCACCGCCGTCGCGAGCGTGGCCTCGAGCTCGCCGAGCCGCTCGCGCACCGCCTGCGCCGGCGAGAGCGCCAGCTCGCGCTCGGTCTCGCGGCGCAGGGCGCCGACGGCGAGCGCCGAGCGGACCATGCGGCGGCCGGTGGCGGCGGAGCGGCGCCACAAGGAGACGGCGAGCCCGGCGGGAGCTTGTGACGGATCGCTCTCCTCGCCGAGCTTGCCGCCCGCGGCGCGGCCCACAGCCTCGTCCGGCGCCCGGACGGTCAGCGTGCCGCCGTGGCCCTCGGCGCCGGCCTTCGCGAGCAGGCGCGCGGCGGGCGCGAGGAGGGCCGCGTCGATGTAGCGGCGCAGCGCGCGCGCGCCGAGGTCGGGCGAGAAGCCGCCCTCGGCGATCCGCTCGAGCGCGCGGGGCGAGACGTCGAGGACGATGCCGCCCTGGGTGAACCCGCGCCGCTCGGCGAGCCGCGCCACGGCGATCTCGGCGACGCGCGCGATCTCGGCCGGCTCGAGCGGGTGGAACACGACGATCTGATCGAGGCGGTTGATGAGCTCGGGCCGGAACGCGCCGAGCACGGCGTCGCGGTAGCGGCGCTCTTCGCGCTCGGCCTCGTCCTGCCCGGGGGCGATGCCGAGCCTGCCGCGCGCGCTGCGCGTGCCGAGGTTCGAGGTGAGGACGATGATCGCGTTGTGGAAGTACGTCGTGCGGCCGCGCCCGTCGGTGAGCCGCGCCTCGCCGAGCACCTGCAGGAGCAGGTCGAACACCGACGCGTGCGCCTTCTCGATCTCGTCGAGCAGGACGACGCCGAACGGCTGGCTGCGCACCGCCGCGGTGAGCCGGCCCTCGCCGTCGCCGTCGCCGCCGAACAGCCGCTCGGCCGCCCACGGATCGGTGTACTCGCTCATGTCGAGGCGCACCATGCGCTCGGACCCGCCGAACAGGTACGCGGCGACGCTGCGCGCGAGCTCGGTCTTGCCGACGCCGCTCGGGCCGACGAACAGGAGCGACGCGAGCGGCTTGTCGCCGGGGGCGAGGCGCGCCTTGGCGACGCAGATCGCGTCGGCGACGCGGCGCACGGCGGTCTCCTGGCCGACCATGCGGGCGCGCAGCGCGGCGATCACGTCGGCGGCGGACAGCGCGCGGTCGTCGGCGAGCAGCGCGATCGGGATGCCGGTCGACCACGAGAACGCGGTGTAGAGCTCGGCCTCGCTGAGCCTCGGGCCCTCGCCGCGCGCGTCGCGGCCGGCGTCGTGCGCGACGCGCAGCTCCTCGAGCAGGCGCACCGCCTTGCCGGGGAACGCGCGGTAGGGCAGGTAGCGCCGCGCGAGGTCGACGGCGATCGGCACGGCGCTGGGCGCGATCTGCGGCCGGTGCGGCTGCGTCTTCTGCCAGTGGGCCGCCCACGCGAGGCACGCGGTGACGGTGGTGGCCGGATCGGTCGGCGGCACGGTGACGCGGAGGAGCGCGCCGATCAGCGAGACGTCGCGGCGCTCGGCGCGATCGAGCGCGACCGGCGTGAGCTCGCCGATCACGCGCACGCGCCCGTCGACGACGTGGCGGCGCAGCGCCCCGCCGAGATCGATGCCGCCCTCGGCGGGGCGGTCGGCGAACAGCGCGCCGAAGTCGTCGAAGTAGAGGATGGCGTCGAGCGCCTCGGCGGCGGCGAGCACCTCGCTCACGCGCTCCTGCCACTCGCCGAGCCCGCTCGCGCCGGCGACCAGCTCGGCGGCAGACGTCGCCCAGATCGGGCGCTTGCCGTGGCCGCTCGCCCACGCCGCCACGAGCGCGCTCTTGCCGGCGGCCTCCTCGCCGACGAGCAGCACGCTGCGGCGCCCCGGCGCCTCGAGGATCCGCGAAAGCTCGTCGAGGATCGCCTCGCGCCCGACGAGCGGCGGCGCCGGGTGCGGCGCCTGGAGGCGGCGGCCGGCGTGATCGAGCGTCGCGGTCGCCACGCGCCTCCGCTCGGCCTCGGCCATCGCCTTGCGGCCGGACGCCTCGGCGAGCGGCGTGGTGGACAATTCGACGATCACCTCCTCGAGGCGCGCGGGCGCGTAGGCGAGGAGGCGGCGCCAGCCGTCGGCGTCGAGCCCGAGCGCGGCCGGCAGCACGGTGAGCTCGGCCTGCACGCGCTCGGTGATGCTCTCGGTGCGATCCACGTAGCAGGCGTGCTCGAGCGCCGGGATGAACACCCAGTGGCCGGCGGGCCCGGCGTCGGGGCGCGGCTCGGGGACGATCGCGACGGTGAGCGTGATCGCGAGCTTCTTGCCGAGCCGGCCGGGCAGCTCGGGGCGGCCGACTTGGACGGAGATGTCCTCGAGCCGCACGCCCTCGGGCAGGATGTGGCGCGCCACGGTCTGCGGGCGCGACTCGGTGGCGAGCTCTGACAGCGCGAGCCCAAGCTCGATCGCGGTGCGGTCCTCGGTACCGTAGGACAGGACCGCCGGCGACGTGACGGGGCTCATTTCGTGGTGATCCGAGGGCAGCTCGCGCCGGATCGCGTGGGTCGGGAACCGCAGCTTCGTCTCGCTCACGGGGCGCCTCCCTCGGTGCGGACCTGCGCGATCGGCGCGGTGATCGCGATCCCGACGCCGAGGAGGAACAGCGCGCCGCACACGGCCAGCGCGAGGTCCGGGCGATCGTGGAGCCCGCGCGTCAAGGACTCGCTCTCCTGGCGGTGGACGACGATCGCCATCGTGTTGTTGAGGCCGTGCGCGATCACGGACGGCAGGATCGAGCCGGCGCGGAGCGAGAGCGCGCCGAGCACGATGCCGAGCGTGAACGTGGGCAGCATCTGCACCGGCTTGAAGTGGTAGACGGCGAACATCGCCGCCGCGATGCCGAGCGCCGCGGCCGGCGCGATCCGCGCGGCGAGCGCGCGCAGGAGCGCGCCGCGGAACAGCACCTCCTCGCAGACGGCGGGCACGAGCGCGATCGCGAGCAGCACGGCGCCGAGCGGCGGGCGCTCGACGATCCGCTGCAGCGCCTCGACCTCCTCGGGCGCCACGTCGAAGAGCAGGTCGATGAGCGCCAGGTTCAGGTACCAGATCGAGGCGCCGATCAGGACGGCGGCGGCGAGGTAGCGCGCCTGCGCGGGGGCGATCCCGAGCGCCCGGGGCGGGAGCCGCGCGGCGCGGAGCACGAGGAGCGTCAGCGCGAGCATCCCGAGCTGCGCGGCGGCCAGCGCGACGTGGAGCGGCGCGCCGAGGCCGATCGCGATCTTGGCTACGGCGATCAGCGTCGCGAGCGCGGCGAGCACGAGGAGCAGCGCGCTCGTCGCCGGCAAGGCGGGTGCCGGCGCAGCGTGATACAAGCGAGGCGTGCGTGGTCTGCTCGGGCTCGTCATCGGCCTGATCGTCGGTGCCGGTGCAATGTATCTGGTCCTGCGCTGGCCGTGGGGCGGCCGCAGCGCGCTGGCGCCCTCGGACGCCGGGATGGGAGCGATCGTCCTGGTCGACGCTGGCGCGCCCGGCAAGCCGAAGCCCAAGCGGCGCCCGGGCGGCGGCCGCGGCGGCACGGTCGCGGCGCCGGGCGGGCCGGGTGACACCGACGAGACCGAGCCGGAGCCGGTGCAGCTGACCGAGGCCGATCGCCGGCTCGAGTGGCGCGGCGATGTCGTCGCGCTGCCGACGAAGAAGATCGACATGAGCGCGGGCGCGGACGCCCGCCCGCTCGAGGACGCCGAGATCCACGCGACGTTCGCCAGCCAGGGCGGCGAGGTCCAGAAGTGCGTCGAGCAGGGCGCCACCGGCACCGGGCTCCGCGCGACGATCACGCTGGAGCTGCTCGTCGACGGCAACGGCCGCGTCACGAAGAGCCGCGTCCAGGCGCCGCGCTACCTGCTCGAACGCGGCCTGCTCGGCTGCGCCCAGCGCGCGCTCGGCAAGATGCGGTTCCCGGCCACGGGCGCCCCGACAGTCGCCACGCAGCCGCTCACAGTCGGCTGAAGCCGCGCCGTTCACGCTCGGCTAAAGGGCCGCGCTGTCTCGCGCCACCTACTCACCGGCCCTGTCGAGTATCGCGTCAGCGTCGGCAGCCCGCGATGCACGATGGGTCGCCCATCAAGGACGGCCGGCCCGAATCTCGAATTCGCCGAGAGCGGGCGCCTGCCCATTCTGTCGAGCCAGCGGGCCTGCTTGCCGAACGAAGCGGCCACTCCATGGGAGGCAGTCCACGTTCGTTGGTGCATACTGTGCTCATGTGGCGAGACCCGGTCATCGAGGTCTACAAGCAGCACGTCGATCGTACGTTGTTGCGCGAGAATCTGCGGCTCACTGTCGAGGAGCGGCTCCGCAAACTGATGGATCTGCAGCGCTTCGCGGAGGAGCTGCAGCGCGCCGGGCGCGAGGCTCGTCGCCGCGGTCGAGCGAAGTGACGGATCTCGGAGGGCTCCTGGGCGCGCTCGCCGATGTGGGTGTCGAGATGATCGTGGTGGGTGGCGCCGCCGCGACCATCCACGGCGCGGCTCGCCTGACCCAGGACATCGACGTCGTCTACGAGCGTTCGCCCGACAACCTCGAGCGGGTCGTGGCTGCGCTGGGCTCTCACCCGTGGTCGCGGCAGCCGTCGAAGCGCTCGAACGCCCGCCCGGCGACGTAGCCGAGGCGCGAGGCGGCAGCAGAATCTGGATCCAGATCTCGACGCGGTGGTCCGAGCTACCGCCTCGGCTCCAGCTCCGTGGTTCGCACTTCTAGCCCTTCGGCCATGCCATAGTAGACGGTGACATGGCGGAGATCGGACATACCGACGTCTTCGAGCGTAAGTACAAGGAGCTGTTTCGGTCGAAGCTGGCGGACCACGGGGAGTTCGTCGCTTATGAGCGTGACCGCGGCGTCCGCGATATCGGCGTGCACTTTACCCATCGGCTTGCGTCAGGTGGGGAGGACCTCACGACTGCTCTCTGTTGGTTCCAGCTGAAGGGGATCATGGCGAGCACGCTCGCGGCCGACGCGCTCAAGGACCACGGTCACGTTTCCCTGCGCTTGAAGGTGCGGCATCTCCAGTACTGGTACATGCAACCGGTCGCGACGTACCTCGCGCTCTATGTGGAGTCCATCCACACATTCCTGGTGCTCAACCTGAAGACATATGTCGAGGATCGTTGGGGACTAAAAATCTTCAAGCTCAAGAAAAAGAGCGAAACGGTCGCTGTGCCGCTGCACAGCGTCCTGGACGATCAGGCGCTTCGCTTGATTTTGATGGATACGGATTCCAAGGCGTGGGCGCAAGCGCTGGGGGCATCGACCGAGGAGGCTCGGCATTGCCGCCGAGACTTCACTCTGATCTGGCGGATCGGAACGGCTGAAGTGCGCGCTGTCGAACACCGGGTCGAGATTGTCGATTGGCAGAGCAAGACGCGCGGCGAGATCCGGTTCGAGGAGCGGACAGCCCCCAACGCCGATTGGAGTAGTATCAGGCTACATTGGCAACTTGGATTGCAGGGCGAAGACATCGAAGCGACGTATCCGTACCTCGAATTCTTCCCGTTCGGCGACCCTCCGCCTGAGAGCAGTAGCGCTGATTCTGCGACGGACAACGACGAGCAGGCCAACGAGGACGACGAGGATTACGACAGCGACTCCTGGGAGTACGACGACGATGAGTGGGATGCTCCTCCATTGAAGCTGTCGAACGGTACGCGTGTGCGCGGCAAGGATGCGGCAAACGAGTATTACTGGTACGAACTCGGTGTACACTTGAACGCCCTCGGCCGTGATCTCTTCGCCTATGTGAAGACGCTTGTGGACGTCGGCATCGTGGCAATCGACGAGAACGTGGGTGAGTTCATCAGTGTCGCGCCGTGGCACAATCGCTCCGTGTAGCAGGGCGCTCTCCAAGAGTGACGTGATCGTCGCGCATGTCTGTCCCTGCCGGCGATCGGTCCTTCATCTCCTTCGGCTGGATCGCCGCCCCGCGGCGGAAGAAGGCGAGCCCGCGGCGGAAGAAGGCGAACTCCGTGGCCGAGGGCGAGTTCGCGCTTTGCCGAGCGCGAGGACTGACCAGCCATGGTACCAAGCAGCCTTGGAGGTCGAAATGCGAGCCTTGCGTTTCGTAGCCCTGTTGGCCATGGCCGCCTGTCGAGAAGGTTTCGGCCCATGAACAGACCTCGATTGCACCGCGGCACGTCTGTGTCGTGCTCGACAACGGTCAGGCACCCTCGCCGGCAAGCTGGCGGCAGAGCGGCTCGCCACAATCAAGAGCTTGGGTGGGTTAAGTCATGACCAGCCTCAAGAGTTCGGAGCTATTGCACAGCTCTCGGGCCGGAAACCACTCCACAATCGAGCGTGACGGTGACTGTCTCGTGCTTCGTGGCGAAGCCGTGATCATCGTACGAAACGGATGCTTCGCCGAGTTGACCGCTGTCCAGGCGCTCCGTGAGGAGGCGATAACGCTCCTCGGGAGAGCGGTGCCGTCCTTATCGCGCCTCTGCACCGACGTGCAGCGCCTATATGAGTTGCTTGATGGATCCCAAGCAGCTGGCGTGGCCAGAGTGCCGATGTCTGATGAGACGCCAACCCTCCTGCGAGCTGTACTCCACCGTATCCAAGAAGATCTGGCACCGTGCGTCGCTGCGAACGAGTTGCGATTGCGCCTCGGCGCGACCCTAGAGGAGATGATTCCGCGCACTCGTCAGCTCGAGACAGTGGCTGTCGAGCTCCGGGGTCACATAGGCGAAGCATCTCGTCCGCGAACGCTGCGAGAGTGGATCGAGGCCGAGTCCTCACCTCGGCTCGACCTGCTTCGGAGGGCGTGCAAGACGTTCCTCGACTCTGGCGTATGGCTCAAGCTCGGCGGAGAGTTGAAGGCATGGAAGAAGCTGGATCTTGATGCTGACGTCTACCGCGAAGCCGAGGCTATGTCGAGGTACTGCCGCATTGAGGGCGGCAGGCTGCTCCTAAGGGTTAACGGCTTCGCCTTATTTCCCGAGTCCGCCCCGTATCTCGACCGCGTCCTGTCGCTGGTTCGCCTCGGCATCGAGCGGTTCCTGCAAGGAGCCAATCTCGAACCAGACCAGCGACAGCAACCAGCCGTGACCGCCGAGGATCTTGCCGCTATTGCGGGAGACATACCCGTAGAGCAGTTCGTGCGTTTCGTTGACCACGTGTCCTGCCTCGGCGGCGGTTACTGCTTGAGGCCGTTCTCGTGGACCCCGGATCGCCACCAGCTTCGCTACTATCCAGCAGCAAACGCCGACGACCTCGTCGCAGTCGATAGTTTTGAGGCCCGCAAGGCCGGTACGGCCGAGGAGCGCCTCTGGCTGCTGAGGGTCGTAGCCGATATGTGGCTTGAGACGCGCACGTGGCCCACGCTCGATGCGCTTCTTGCGGATTCACGCGTGGGTCCACAATTTGCGCCCGCGCTCGAATCAATCGCCTATACGTGGATCAAGTCGCCCGACCATCGGCTCGCTACGCTCGACCTCGACGGACTCATCCTGGGGGGATCAACCGGCGAGTCGCTTGTGCAAACGGTCGCAGCTATTGTCGGGACTTTGGCCGACGAACTCGAGGCCGAGCAGCGCGTTTCGGTTGCCGACATCGCGCGGCTGACCGGCGTTGACGCCGAGTTCGTGCGTCATCTGCTTCCAGTGCTTGACCGACCCGATTTGGGACTGTTCGTTCGAAGCGTTTCCACGGATCAGATCGAAGCCGAGGCGCGCCCGTACCTTGCCGATTACTTGGGCGTCCGTTCGGGAGATGCGTTGGCGACCCGATGGGGCCGGAACCGTGAGCGGCATCCGGAGTTTTTGCGCACAAGTAACGGCCAACTCCTCAACGTCTTCGGTGTGAAGACACTCAAGGATCGCCTGAGAGCTTTGGGCGCAAGAGGACGAGACTTGGGTCTTGCCGATGTTGAGAGCTGCGACCACACCGACCCCGCCGGCTCTGTGGTACCAGGTCGCGATCGGCTCGGGGACGGCACCGCTGTGCCGGTGCCACAGGTGGGCTCCGTATACGGTACGAGTTCCACGCAAGATCTGGTATCGATGGGCGGTGCCGTTGGCGATACAGAGCAGGCGCTCGATAAGCGGCTAGCGGGATCGACAAGCGAGGACCCCATGAGCAACTTGACCCCTGAGCAGCAGCGTGTCGTCGATGCAGCCCTGACAGTGCTTCTCGAACAGCCGGGGAGCGGCAGGCAGTGGGTATCGGGAAGTGAGCTGCGATTCGTGCTGAAGGATCTGGAGCGCCAGCACCGCAATGACGTGATCCAGTCGTGTGTGCCTCGTCTCCTACTAGTGACACCCGGTCAGGACGATAGCTACCAGCCGACCCTTGATGGGCTCCTCGAGGCTGCCGACCCACGTACGACACGAGCTCTCGAGATCGCTCTCAGGTTGATATCGGACCGGTATGCCCAGGCGGGCGGCCGCCGGCAGCGAGCGTTGCTATGGAGCGATGTGCGGAAGCAGGGGACTTTTGAGAGGGGCGACTTCGACGTGGTCTGGCACACGCTCACCCTTGGTCAGGTCGCCCGCGCCGGACGTCCACCCGCTGGCGCCTCGGACGATCCGCACTCGCCACATTACGATTACGAGTTCTGGCTTCGCGAACAGGATCTTGAGCTTATCTACGAGAACAGAGACGTCCACGCTTGGGCGGCGGTACAGCGCGCCCGTGTAGCAGCGATGAAGCCGCCGCACGACGCCTCATCATCGTCGCCGCGTTCTGTTCTAACTGAGACGTCCAAACTCCCGGCGACTGTGCATTCGCAGACGGCGATCGATATTGGCATTCTCCGCGAGAACACGAGCCACGACGATCGCGGCTCTGACAAACAACGCACCTCCTCTCGGGCCCCAGAGCCCGTTTCGCAGAGGCTGCCGATGAAGCACACAATCCTTTTCTTGGCTGCCAACCCGAACGGAACCGATTCACGTGCGCTCGATCGCGAGGCGCGCGCGATGCAAGAGGAACTCCAGCGCAGCGGCTTCCGGGACCGCTTCAAGCTCGTGACCCGGTGGGCGGCCCAGCCGCTCGACTTACTCCGCGAGCTACGTGCCCTCAAACCAACGGTGGTCCACTTCGCCGGCCGCGGCGGCCAGGATGGGCTGTTCCTCCAGACGCCGAGTGGTGATGCTCGAGCCGTCTTGCCCGCAGCGATTGCGGAGACGTTCAGCGCGGCAGGATCCTCGGTGAGGCTGGTCGTTCTCAACGCCTGCTACAGCGATACCCAGGCCAACGCGTTGCTCGCGCACGTCGATTGCGTCGTCGGAATGAGCGGCGCAGTCCAGGATGACGCGGCCCGGAGCTTCGCGATCGGCTTTTACGGCGGCCTGGGCGAGCACGAATCGGTTGCAGCGGCCTACAAGCAGGGGCTCGCCGCGATCAGCCTGGAGGGGCTGCACGAGTCCGATCGCCCGCAGATCAAGGTCCGCGCTGGCGTCGACGCCGCCCGACTGGTCTTGGCCACGGCCCTTCGGAGAGCAAGCGAGTTCGTCGAGGGCACCGGGGCGATCTCTCAGCCAAGGCGGACGACGGTTGCGTCTGCACCATCGAAGGTGGACATCGGGATTCTCACGATCCGTGACGACGAGTTCCGCGCCGTCCTCGGTGCACTTCCGAGCAAGGCCGGAATCTTCAAGGGCGTCAGAACTAGCCGCGAGTACACGTTGCGCCATACGGACGCCGGCGATGGTGCCCAGTACAAGGTCGCGGTATTGTGTCAGATCGAACAAGGCAACGGGGAAGCGCAGAATGCTGCGAGGGATCTGATCGAGGATTTCACTCCCAAGCTGATCCTCGTCGTCGGGATCGCGGGTGGGCTTCCCTCGAACGACGTGAAGCTCGGTGACGTGATCCTCTCGATGCGGATCCATGATTTCACAGTCGAGGCGCGAGAGGCTGGCGAGGAGTCCGCGTATTCAACCGCAGGCGGTCCTGTCGCCAAGGCGCTGGCATCCGCGCTCGCCAACCTCCCGGCTCGAGAAGACGAATTAGGGGACTGGGCCGCGGCGCTGCCGTTGCAACCACCTGTGAGCTGGACACTGGACGGCCAGCTCTACGGGCCGCCGGAGTGGCAGGCCAAGCTGAGGTCCAAGCTAGAGCACCACTACGGCGCGGGCTCTACCCATGCACCCATCTACGCCGCCGGCCCGATCGGATCGAGCGATCGACTGGTGAAGGATCCTGCGGTGTTGATCCCCTGGCTCCAGACCGCGCGCAAGCTCCTCGCCGTAGAGATGGAATCCGGTGGCGTGTACCGCGCCGCACAAGATCGCTGTCCGATGCTCGCGATTCGCGGTATCAGTGACATCATCGGATTGAAGCGAGCGGATGCCTGGACGAAGTACGCGTGTGCTTCGGCCGCCGCGTTCACGCGTGCTTTCCTGCGCACGTGCCCCGTGCCTGCAGGAACCTCGATCCCGGACCCTCAGTAGCCCCCCCTCCGGCGCCGAGATCGGCGGGGCTGATCGACGTGAGCCCCGCGGCCTGTGCGCTTCGCGCCAGGCCGCTCGGGGACCCCCGCGCCTCGGCCTCGCTCTCCGAAGAGGGCCCCTCGCGTGGCGCCACGCGTTGGCGAGGACCGCTCTTGGCGAGAGCTGTCATCCGTGCACAGAACAGCTCTGCCGATCTCCTTGGCCCAATCAAGATCCGTATTCCAGGTCAGCACCACTCGTCTGTTGCAGCTCCACGGCGGTCGACGCGGTGCGCGTGTGAAGAGCGGCGGCGAGGGCGGCGCTGCCATCACCGAGCGTCGTCGTCGAGAAGGCCGGGTTTGACGCGACGCGTCTAACGCGCTGCGCCCTCCTTTATATGGCTCCACGCCCCGCCCAATCCGGAGTGGGTGCTGATCGCAGGCTGCCCGGTCACGGGGCGCCGAGCTGGCGCATTCCACCGTTCGTGCGCGAACGATCGCGTTCTCGCCAAAGCGCGGCGCGCCGCGCGCGAGGGGATGTCCCGAAGCGACGCGACGCGAGCTGGGGGCCGATCGGTCGATACGAGCGCGGCGTTCGTGCTCGCGCGAGCCTGGCTGAGCACGTGATTAGGCCCCCCGAGCGAGCGCGCGAGGGATCATCCCCCGCGCGCTCGGCAGCCGCGCGTCTCGTAACGAGCACCTCCGTTCGCGTTCTCGCGGCCGCGGCGGCGGCGCGGCGGGGCGTCGTCATCGGCGGCGGGCTATCCGCGGCGGCGGCGCCGGCGCAGCACCAGCGCGAGCGTGGGCGCAAAACGACCACGGCCTCCTCGCCGTAGAAGCGCGGCGGCGGCGCGGTCGCAGCACCAGCGCGAGCGTGAGCAGCGCGCCGGCAGACGCGGCGCCGGCGGCGCCGCTATCGGTGCTGCAGCCGCAGCCGTGAGCCTGGCGCGGCGGGGTCGGCAGCAGCGCGCCCTTGCTGTCGAGCTTGGTCGCGCCCGGCACGCCGGACGCCAGCATCGACGCGAGCTCGACGTTGCCGCGCGGCGCGAACGCCAGGTTGGTCGCCGCCTCCGCCGCGATCTGCCGGCTCTGGTCCGGGCCGCCCCACACGCCGCGCTGCGGCGACGGGCACGTCACCGCCCCGGTCCACGGGTGGAGGATCACGTAGCGGCCCTGGAAGTTGTTGAGGCTGTCGCGGCCGACGGTGGTGTCGATCCGGCCCTGCGCGTCGGGGACGCCCCGGCCGCCGACGATCGGCTCGACCGCGCGGAACACCAGGTCGCTCGTCACCTCCTTGCCGTAACGGGCGTGGAGTCGGGTCAGGTTGAAGCCCGAGGTGTCGATGTTCTTGTAGGCCGACGCGATCACGTCGCCGCCGAGCGTGGCGACGTCGTTCGGATCGAGGGTCGGCCCCGGGCACGGATCGCAGCCGCTCGACGTCCACGAGTACTCGGTGACCACCGCGTTCGGGACCTGCTTCAGGGTGTGGTCGAACAGCGCGGCGTAGAACTCGCCGAACCGCGTGCGCACGCCGTCGGTGACGGTCAGGTTCGTCGGGATCGTGACGTTGGGGTAGTTCGCGACCTCGTAGCGGGTGTTGTTCGGCGCGAGGATGTTGACGATCAGGTCCTGCGCGCCGCTCGAGTTCGCGAGCCCCAGCCGGATCGGCAGCGAGAAGTCGGGGCTGTCGTAGTGGAACCGCAGCGGCGACAGCGTCGCCATGCCGTTCTCGAACCGGACCTTCTTGGGATCGACCTTCGCGACGAAGAACTTGGTGCCCTGCTCGACGTAGGGCCGGAGCAGCGGCTCGGCGCCCGCCGGGATCTCGTACTTGTTGGCGCGCAGCCAGCGATCGAGGCCGGTCGACTCCTTGGCCGACAGCACGACGATGTCGTATTCGCCGACCGAGAACTTGGCCTCGATCTTCACCTTGTACTCGCGCTCGTCGTGGCCGCCGCCGCCGCCGCCCTCCGCGTCGGCCTCCATCAACATCTCGGGTGCGTCGTCATCGTCGTAGCGGTGCGGGTTGCACGGGTCCTGCTCCCAGTACTCGACCAGGCGCGGCGCGCCGAGCACGTCGACCTTGGCGAACAGCTCGCGCGGCAGGGTCTTGACCTGCGACTCCCTGACCACGACCGGCACCGGGACGACCAGCGCGAACTTGTCGGGCGGCCCCTGGTAGTTGTTCTGCATCGACAGCACCGTCGTGGTGCCGTGGCGCATCAGCACCACCTGGGTCGCGTTGTTGAACATCTGGGCGCCGGCGCCGCCGACGTAGAAACCGCAGAACGCGTCGGCGGCGGGCGCGGCACCGAGCACGCCGGCCGCCGCCCCGATCAAGATGAGGGCTCGCATCGGGTGCGATGAACGCACAAACGCAGCGGTCGAGTCTAGCGGATCACGCCGGTGCGGGTCTCCAGGTGCCGTCCCGGCGCGCGTAGATCGCGCGCTCGGCGGGGTCGAGCTGGAACAGGTGGAGCCACTCGTTCGTGACGAGCTCGGCCACCTTCGGGTGCTGCTCGAGCACGCGATCGATCGCTGGCCTTTGGGCCTCGATGAACACCGCGAGCCGGAGCGGGGCGTGCACCCAGTGCTCGCCGTCGTGGAGCGACTGGAGGGACAGGCCGATCCGGAGATCGCCGCCGTTGCCCTCGAACACGCCGAGGTGTCCGCCGACGATGTTGTGGAGCACCTTGTTGCCGGAGCCGTAGCGCGCGTTGTCGACGGTCGACGCGTAGTACTGGAAGTTGATCCAGTGCGCGACGACCATCGGACCGGTCATGATCGCCTCGAGGATCGCGTGGTCCGGGTCGTCCTCGGCGCGATAGTCGTGAAGGAACACGCGTCCTTCGAGATCGATGTGACGGCTGCGCTCGCGCGGGGCGATGATGAACGCGGCGTTGCCGGCGAGCCCCCACTCGGGACGCACCTCGGCCCAGTTGCGTGCGCGCTTGGTGACGGCGGCGTGCAGCTTGTCGTCCGCGAGACCGGCGAGGCCGAGGCGCGGTGCACGTGCGCGCCTCGTCGCGACGCTCGCGCGGGCCAGCGCGGTTCGCGCGGCCGCGAGGTCGGTCTTGTGGTTGGCGGCGCCGGCGGCGCCCATGTCGCCGTCGAACAGCGTCACCTCGTCGGTGGTCGTGTTGTGGAGGGCGCCGACGAACAGCGTGGTGGCCGGGATGGCGATGCCACGCGACGCGAGCCGGGCGCGGATGTCCGCATCGTTCAGGAGGTCGGCCGCGGCTCGCGCGTTGACCACGCCCGGCTGGCCGCAGCACGCGCCGCAGTCGAGACCCGCCGCGTGCGGGTTGTTGTTCGACTCGGAGCCGTGACCCACGAGCAGGACGACGCGCGCGAAGCCGCGGGTCAGGCCCATTTGCCGGAGCAGGCCCTCGGCGAGCTGGCTCCGCTCGTCGGGCGACAGCGGCGCCTTGTCGGCGCGGGCGGTGACGCGAGGCACCCGCGTCTTGTCCTCGCTGTCCGTGAGGCCGGCGCGGTCGTGGTGGTCCGGGGCATGCGTTTTCTTGCGGAACGCGTCGAGGTAGAGGTTGCGCGCGAAGAACAAGCCCATCGCGTCGACGAACGCGAAGCTCGAGAGCGAGGTCGACTTGAACGCCTTCCAGGCGTTCTTGGCGCCGAGGCGCGCGCGGCGCTTGCTCTCGAGCCTTCTCGGCACACCGGTGTCGGTGACGACGTACTTCGGGGCCAAGAGCCCGGGGAGCTGCGGCCGCGCGTCGGCGGCGGCGAGCTGTGCGTACTCGATGGGCACGCCGAAGAAGCCGGCGACGCCCAGGGTCTGGATGTTGTCGTCCTGCGCCTCGAGCGCGCGCCGGAACACCTCCGAGCGCACGTCGAGGCAGAACGCGGCCTGGAGCGCCGGAGCCGCCGGGCGCGTCGCGAGGAACCCGTCGGGCAGCTTCGGCCGCACCTTGGACAGCCAGGCGATCTCCGCGGCCCGTTGCAGGACCCAGTCGTCCGATCGCGCGAGCTGCGCCGCGCGATCGATCGCGGACCAGCTCGCCATCGCAAACCGCCACTCGCCCAGGACCTTGTCGTCGCTCGAGCCGAGGAGGAGCCATTCCCACCCGAGCCGGATCGCGAGCAGCTCGCGGAGATGGTGGTCGGTCCCGCCGGCGAGCTGCGCCGTCCAGCGCAGGTAGGCGCACCACGACGCCCAGCCGTTGACGTCGAGGAGGAGCGCCGACAGATAGGCTTCGCGCTCGCCGGCGGGCACGCCGAGCTCCGAGCAGCCATGGATGATCATGTCGTCCGCCGTGCGCGGGAGCTGGGCCGCGGTCTTGCGATAGCCGCCGAGCTCCATGAACAGGTACGGCATCTGGTCGGCCTGCGCCTGGGTGCGCCAGCTGCCGTAGAACCCGCCCTTGCGGACCGCATCGATCTGCGCCTGACCGTCGTCGAAGTACGAGGCGCAGAAGCGACTGACGCGCTCCATCACGAACTCGCGCCACGACAGCTCGTGCTCGCGACGCTCGAGCGTCTCCATCACGTCGACGACGAGCGGCCGCCGCGACGACCGCGGCTCGCGGATCCAGAAGGTCGCGAGCAGGTCGTCTTCCGTCAGGTCGGACCCGCTCTCCGCGAGCGCCTCGCGAAAGTGCTCGGAGCGGATTCGCCCGGCTCGCCACTCCTCGGCGTACCACTGGCGCGGCATCAGGAG